>ERZ1023901.121-NODE-121-length-17364-cov-56.927899_pt1 | contig 17364 bp, 13 predicted proteins | sample MGYA00380401_ERZ1023901 | MGnify/ENA primary metagenome ERZ1023901 (study PRJEB33179, sample SAMN07448997) | human gut metagenome | biome: Human-gut; feature: Human associated habitat; material: Faeces | host: Homo sapiens | place: India: Bhopal | collected... | reverse complement strand
ACCCGAATATCGTTTTTTTTATTTGGTGAGTTTGTTCTTTCAAATACGAAACAAAAAGAGCCGATGATTCGTGAATTGTTCCACAATTTCATCGGCTCTGCGTCTTAAGCGTCTGGCTCTTTGATGACAGTTATCTTCAAGTTGTCAACTTTAATCAATCTTTCTTGTCTGCATTTTGGACAATAAAGGGGATAATTCTCCAAAACAGTGTCCTTCCTAATTTTATTACGGGTTTTGCTCCCACAAACAGGACACAATATCCATTCGCATTTCATCATAATTAGTCTCTAATCCTTTCAAATCTCATTTTATATGACTTTTGCAAGCTGTTAAGCTAACTTGTGGAACATATGCCGAACCTTATCTATACGGCTATTCGGGCGGCGGGGTTGGCAAATAAATTTACCAATAGCTGGCTGGTATCCTTTTAACTCTGTCAAGCAGACTCCCTGCCCATTTGTGAAATAAGTTAAATCGTTCCTGTATTCTTGAATACATCTAGCAGGGATTTCTCCTTTCAGAATGACCTCGTCATTCTTTATCTGAGTACTTACAATATCTGCACAATACCTTGGAGCATCATGATACGCCCGTGAGAGATATTCCTGCGGTGCATAAATTTCAAAGTGGAGATATGGCTCTAATAGTTCTGTCCCTGCTTTTTTTAAAGCCTGCTCCAATACGATAGGGGAAAGCAGCCGAAAGTCTGCGGGGGTACTTACAGGACTATAATACAATCCATATTCAAAACAGATTTTACAGTCTGTCACTTTCCATCCATACAGCCCCTGCTCGCAGCCATAAAGAACCCCCTCCATAACCGCATTTTGGAACGATTGATTTAAATATCCAAGTGAAACTCTGCTTTCATACTGCACTCCGCTTCCAATAGGGAGCGGCTCTATGGACAACCCGACAGAAGCCCAGAAAGGATTTGGCGGGACTTCTATGTGGATGGTATATTCTGCTTTTCTAAGCGGTCTTTCCATATATATAACAGTAGGCTCTTTTATTTCTGCCTCCACATGATATTTTTCCTCAAGGATGGCACAAATGACTTCCATCTGCACATTCCCCAAAAAAGATAACATAATCTCATGTGTAACAGTATCAATGTCAAAATGCAAAAGAGGGTCTGTATCAGCAATCTCTGCGAGGGCATTTAACAGGGCTTCCCTTTGCTCCGGCTTTTGCGGCTCTACCGTTGTCCGAAGTAATGGCATGGGATTATCAATCCATGTTTTGTGAGGCAGGAGTTTTTCATTTCCCAGAATGTCGTTCAGTTTCAAAGTATCATCAGCTAAAATAACAATTTCTCCCGGACAGGCATGGTCAGCCGGGACGATTTCACCATTTGACGGAACACACATCTCTGTGATTTTTATTTTCTCTTTTTCAGATATTCTAATAACATCCCTCAAATGCAATGTTCCGCTATATATACGCACATAAACAAAACGCCGCCTTTTCTCTGAATATTCAATCTTAAAAACCTGCCCGCATAGTTCAGATTGACCTTCAGGCGTTGATGAATAAAATTTACTGGCAATTACTTCTATAAGCTGCCGAATCCCCAGATTGTTTTTAGCGCTTCCGTGATAAACGGGAAATAACGTTCCGTTTTGGAATCTCCTGTTTTCTTCCTGTTCCAGTTCTGACATTTTAAACGGTTTCCCTGACATATATTTCTCTAATAGTTCATCGTTTCCCATAATTACCGCATCCCACTGTTCCATATCGTCATTGTCCGTTACATTTATATGGGGATGCTGCCCAACCTTTTGCTTCACTATAATTTCCGAAGAAAGCTTTGCTTTCATTTCCCGATATACCATTGGCAAATCAATCCCCTCTTGGTCAATTTTATTGATGAAAAAAATTGTCGGAATCTTCATTATCTGTAGTGCATGAAACAGTATACGGGTCTGTGCCTGTATGCCATCCTTTGCAGAAACTAATAATACTGCTCCGTCTAATACGGATAAAGAACGGTATACTTCCGCCAAAAAATCCATATGGCCTGGCGTATCTATAATGTTGACTTTTACATCCTCCCACTGAAAAGATGTCACTGCTGTCTGGATAGTGATTCCCCTTTGACGCTCCAAATTCATTGTATCTGTCCTTGTTGTGCCTTCATCTACGCTCCCTAGTTCTGCAATTGCACCACTGGTATACAATAAACTTTCCGTTAATGTTGTCTTTCCTGCGTCAACGTGAGCCAGAATGCCTAAGTTAATTATTTTCATGTGATTTTCCTCCTATCAACACCCAAAAAAGGGCATAAAAATACCCAGTGATAAATACTCCTATCACTGGGTAAATAACTCCAATAGCCCCAAAACACTTATATGTTTTCGGGCATATAAAATTACATGATAAAAGTATTCTTAAACTGGGTACAAAAAACTAAGCCCCATATTAAAAGTGAAACGGGACTGCTACTTTTTGTTCCCACTATCAAATTGACAGTTTATTTAAGAATACCTTGCCGCATATTTATTAACTCCTTGTATAATACTGAATCTAATTATATTCCTTAACCCTTTATTTGTCAAGCTGACAAACTAAAGCAGAAAAAGCGGCAGGATTTCCCCCTGCCACTAATCATCTGTTTATGCAAAAATAATTTCCTTTTCCACAATCTCCCTCGCACAAGCCCTTATGTTATTGAGGCATCCTGTCCATTCTAAGGCGTTTTCTGCCTTTAGCTGTTCCGTTATGCCCTGTGCCTGTTTCATACCCTCTATGAGCCTTTCAAAGCGTTCCTGTGCCTGTCTGTTGATGTCGGCAAGGTAGGCGTTTAGCCTGCCGCTTGTAAGAAGATTGGTGTATGTAACTTTACGGTACTGTTTTAGATAATCTAAATGCCGTTGCCCCCAGATGCCTATTGCCTGTTCTTCTTCGGCGGGTACAGTTAAGCACGGTATCAAATAATCCCCTTGCCTTTCGTATTTGCCGCCCAGTTCCTCAAATAATGATTTTGCCATTGTCTGTTACCTCCACATTCTTTTTTATTTTGAATGTCCGCAAAATCCGTCCTACATCCGTTGGCGCCGTACACAGGCAACCCGGGCCGTCATGGGCAATTCTCGTCATGCCGCATTGCCATAGCGACGAGGCCGCCTCCCGCTCGTCATCGACGTACGGGAGGCGGTGTGTGTAACGTGCTACGGGCCTGAGGCCACGGTCGCTGCCATATCCATCTCGTCTCCGTCGGCGCCGCACACGAGCGTCCTGGGCCGTCATGGGCGATTCCCGTTATAAGGTACCACCACAGCGGCGAGACCAGCCCCCGGGCTCACGCCTCGCCGGCATCACAGACTCGTTCGAGGTACACATACACATGTGTAGTCTTAGCCCGCGTGGGTGTCATGAAGGCGATGTCTACGTTGTCCTTCGCTTCCAATATCCCGACGCCGACTATCCCATTGCCCCGGATCCGTCGGCATCGTTCACGCCCCATGCCCGACATGAGCGGTCCCCGTTACGTCGCATCGCCTAGCGTCGAGGCCTGTTCCTGCTTGTCATGAACGGGCGGGAGGCAGCGTGTGTGTCGTTCTACGCGCCTGAGGCCACGGGTTCGGCCATTTACCCGTCTCGTCTCCGTCAGCGCCGTACACAGACGGCCAGGGCGTCTGTGCGATCCCCGTCATGTGGTATCGCCTGGTGACGAGGCCGGTTCCCACTCGGCATGAGCGGGCAGAAGGCGGCGTGTACAACGTGTCGCCTGAGGTCCCGGCCTCGGCCCATCTCCCGTCTTGTCTCCATCGGCGCCGCACACGGGCGTTCTGCTGGTCTGATGTCCCGGCTCTGTTAACGTCCCATTCCATTACCACGACCGTCCCGGCGTTTTGTGATGAGATGTCTTTTTTTCTTTTCCGGCGCCGACCGCTTTGGCGATTTTGCGAGTTCGGCAGGTATTTTAGGGGCAGCTTGGGCGACGTCCTGCGGTTGTTTATCGACGGAAGGCTCCGGCCGTTGCAGTCGTTCCGGTCCTTTCGTTGACAGCTGGGGAATATCTGCCTGGGGTTGCCGTACATCCCTCTGCTCGTATGCCTCGTTTGCACCAATAACTTTTTGGCACGTTTCATTATAATTTTCGGGCCTTGCCTTATCCGGAGTGATTACATGATCAATGCAACGATTGTTTTCCGGTTTCGGTTCATTTTTTGTCGGCAACAGTTGCTGTATCCGTTTTTCGGCTACGGCGGCTGGGTGCTCTTTACGATATTCTGCCTCTATTCGCTTATAATATCCGCTATGAGATTCTGGCTTCAACGGCGATTCGGAAGCCGTTTGTTCGCCAGCGTGTGCCACATCCCGCAGCATTTGGAGCCGTTCTACCCCATTGCCAAAATGAAGAGCATCTTCCCAAGATTTTTTCGGCGGCGCCGCTGTCGATGCAACTTCTATCGGCTGCGCTTGTTCTGCTTCGTCTGATTCAGACATCAATATTTCTAACGCACTTGCTTCTTCATCCTCAAACAAACGTGATTTTTCTTCTATTTCCGCCTCTTTATTCTTGTACCATTGCGACCATAAATCTTCTATTTTTTGTTCTTGTTCCCGAAGTTCTATGGCTTTTCGCGTGGCCGCTAAAGCACGTTTGACATCATCTAACCTGGCTTGGAGCTGCTGCTCTCTAGCCAGTAGATCTTCGTTTTGTTTTTGGCATTCCTGGTATTCGATTTCCAGTTCTCGTTGCCGTTCCAAGGCGGCATTGTCGTTCTGAATATCTCGGTTAATGCCGCCCCGTTCGGTTTGGATACCACGTTTTTCCATGGCGCGGACCCTCACCCCTTCATGGATGGTCGGAATGCGATGAATTCCCTGCTCCTCCAGAGATTTTTCGCTGATTGTGACATAATTCCCGTCAGCATCCCGAACATTCGCATTTTGTAAGGCACGGTTCACCGAGACGGCCCAGTCATGTCGCCATGCAAGTAGCGTTTCCTGATCGTTCCAATTTGTTGTTGAGACTGTGGTCCGTCTCCATTGGCGCTCTCCTCTTTTTTTATTATTGATTTTTTGTTTTCCCGTTCTCGAATCAATGATTGGAATGCGATTTCCTTGGTCGTCGAGGACAAATTCCGTCCGGGATTTAGGCAAAAATTTTCCATCCTTATTAATGGCTCTCATCGTCATCATGACGTGGAAGTGCGGCTGATTGCCATGCGGATTATGGATGTCAAGCTGTATGCACATTCCCTGGTCAACAAAATTACGTTTGACATACTCTCGAGCTAAGTCAATCTGCTGTTTTTCGTCGAGCTCTTTGGGTAGTGCGAAGTCAGCTTCACGGGCCAGCTGTGCTTTTTCGCTTCTCTCAGCGGCCTCGACCTTATTCCAGAGTGTTTGTGCATCATTCCACTCTTTGGGAGCATGTTCACAGAGCATGATCTCATGATAGATGACTCCCTTTTTCCGCCGATAATCATGTATTTTATCATTGCGTTCATCGCACAATCTCTCTCCGGATCGATACGCAGATGACGCGACAGCTGATTGCCCATTTGAGCGTCTGATGATTCCAAAATGTGCGTGATATATTGCCATATTATCCATCTCCTTTTTCTTTTTTTTGCCTAATCACCGTCAAAGTATACGACGGTGATTAGGCGGCTGTCCGCTTAGGACTCCGCCGGAAGGCTCCCCCGGAAGGGCGCACTGGGGACGAAGTCCCCATATAAGTGCGCCCTTGTGCGTCTAAAACCATTTATATTACGCTTTTACGTCTTTTTATTTTCCTACTTTATTAGTATAGATCCTTTGCTATTATTTGTGAAGATAAAACCATATAGCAATCATTGCCGAGTTGTGATAAAATGTGATCGATGATTTTGATTTTACTTTAAAAAATCAAGGGAAGGAGCCGATATTATGTCCCAAAAAAGCATAGAGTCGATGAAAAAAGAACAAAGGAAATTGGCTGATAAAGTATCCAGCATTGATGCGCAGCTGGAGGCCTTGATGCAGAAAAAAGCGGATAGTATAAAAGAACGAAAGAGGGTAGAAAAAGACTTAAAAAAAGCAGAAAAAGCTGCTGTGTCAGCTGAAAGACGTAAAAACAGAAACGTAAGGACTCGAAACCTAATCCAGCTCGCCGGTGATGTTCTTAATCTGTTCCCGGACCTCAAAAATCAATTTGAAGCGAGTGTAACCAAAGATGACTATAATCGTTCCGGCGAAATAGCTCGGAGGGAAATTGTAGCGTTTATTTCGTCAAAAAAAGGATTGCCGATTCCGGCCGCGGAATCCGAAAATGTTATTGACTCGGATTCACCCGCCCACGACGAAACTCCATCAGCCGTCTCGCTTCAAGCAGAACCCAAAAATAAAGATTCGGAGATTGTATCAAAAACGACTCCGGCGCCATCAAAGGCTCCTAGTTTTGATTTTACGGTTTACAATGAAGGACCATATAAAAAATAAAAAGTAAGATAAAAAAGAAGGAGCGAATAACTATGCCAATCGGTAAAATATGTCTTGATACGGAAACCACAGGCTTGGATTGTTTTCGTGACGAAATTATTGAATTGGCTATCATCTCTTATAATGGCGATATATTATTTCACCACCGCATCAAGCCCTTACGTCGGAAGTCCTGGCCCAAGGCCTCATCGGTTAATGGAATCTACCCGGAGGACCTTCGTAACGAAAAGACTATCGAATACTACCGCAAGGAAATTCAAAGAATATTTGACGCGGCAGATACTGTCATTGGCTATAATGTGACCTTCGATACTGATTTTTTGCGGAGTGCCCATTTTGTGCTCCCTGATATTGAAATTGATGTCATGGAACCATTCGCCGTAATTTATGGTGATTACAATGACTATTGGGGAGATTACACCTGGCAGAAGTTGACGACATGTGCCCGCTATTATCACTATGATTGGGGAAATACAAAAGCACATGGAGCCCTGGCCGACGCCCTGGCAACACTATACTGTTATAAAAAAATGGCCGCACATGATCACACGTAGAGGCCTCTATCCGTAACGATTAGCGGTACGACGTCCCCGGCGATGGCCGGTTTCTCATCTCACCACAGTCGGAGCCGGGACATGGCCGAATACTACGACCCGGCCGGGTCGGAAATCCCCGCCTACGCCGGGCAGCGGCCCCGATACCCAGGCGTTGGCCGATTTCTTCGTACTGACCGGGGCAACGCCGCTCACAGGCGGTCAGGAACCAGCACAGGCGGCGCTCTCGACACTCGATAGACGGCGGCGCCGTGACGACCTAAACACCTCGACCGGGGACGGAAATCGTCGTCTATACTGAACTGCGGACTCGATGCTCTCGGAGATGCCAGCTTCTTCGTACTGTTCTGAGCAATGACGTAGACAAGCTAACAGAGGCTGTTCCGGGCGAGTCTCGAAAGACGGCGGCTACTGGAACCGCCCCTCGCGTGCGAATTCCGATGGGCGACAGTTCATAACAGATGAGGTGAAGGACCTTTTTGAATAAAAAAGCAAGGCCTGATGATTCAGGCCTTGCTTTTCTTGCCGTATAACAAATTATATTCTTTTAAGGTTTGTTTTCGACGGAAAACGCATTGATGTCATGGCGCCTTTTGCCAGAATATACGGCGATTACAACGAGTATTGGCAAAACTTCACCTGGCAGAAGTTGGTGACCTGTGCTGACTACTATGGTTATGATTGGGGCAGTACGAAGGCCCACGGAGCCCTGGCCGACGCCTTGGCGACATTATATTGCTACAAGAAAATACTCGCGCACAATCGCGCGTAATTGCATGGAAAGGGGTGTTGTTGTAGATGTCCGGCAAGAGCAATAAGGCGATAGCGATCTGGAATGCCATCAGCAGGCTGCTGTGGCACTGGGAAACCGAGGACGAAGAGGTCCGGATACTCCACAAAGTGAGTCGCAACCTGCGACCGACAGACCTACACGTCCGGAATCACAACGAAAAGTACGTTATCGGGGTTGAATCCGCCGAAAAAGCGAAGCAGCTGCTTGCCGCCATCGACGGCCTGCTGAGAACCCCGGAACTGTTGCTACAGCGGGATAGCAAAGGGAACGAGGACGTCCCCTACAGGCCGCGTACCAAGGTCATCGAACCGGATGACGGCCGGGCCGTCCTATCCGTCGTCAGCGCGCACACCACGCAAACTTTCAGCTATAAGGAGTTTTCGGCGATACAAACAGCCTTGAAAAAAGCTTTGGATAGCTTTGGATAGGTATCAGGCCGAAAACAAACGCAAATGGGATGAAATGCTGGGGCAGGAACCGCCCGCGGCTTCGGAGCTCAGGAAGGATTGGAAACAGGCTTTGGAACAGGGCTTGAACCAATTGCGGGATGAATACGAAAAAGTGACCACTGATATAAACGCTATAATTGCCTTGCTGGATCAGCTCCAGGAGGAAATGGTTCGTCATCCAGAGCTACAACGCCGAGTCAAAATTCGGTATACGCAGCGCAGCGGTAAAGGGTACCGGGTCCAGTATTATGCGAACGGGCATCGCCGGCAGACCGGCATGGGCGATATCTTAGTCGTCGTCGGCTGCCATTCGCTGACGCCGGCGAACGAGCGAAAAAAACGCTTGGACAGGTTAAAGGACAACGACGCCTTGGCGACCCTCTATGGAAAAACGTGGTGGCTCGTTGTTGACAACAAGTGCGCGACCCGGGAGCAGTACGAGACCATCCGCGACGGACGCCGATTGACCGACGCCGCCGGCACATAAAAATGCCAGGCATGTTTGCTGAGATGTATTCTCTCGCTACATGCCTGGCATTTGTGTTATCGAAAACGGGCGGAAATCCGGATACGGCGAATCGACCACAAAAGGGCATAAAAAGCCGCTAAATCCAGGCCCGACGTACGACACACTCCTGGAAAAGTTATCCACACTCAACCAAACCTAAAAGACCATATGTATTAAACCCCCCGACCCGCCCTAGGACCGAGGGAACATTCTAGCCACCATCTTCGGATCTCATCCACATCCGACAATGATTGACTACACTTATCAAACTCTATACCAGACTGACGCAATCAGACATTGTCCGAGAGTATCCACCTTCCTCACTGTGTACGCCTATGACGTACAGCCGCCAATCTCAAACCGTCAATGTTTGATTGCTGGATAACGCATCATTGCCAATGCTGGATTATCCTCAAACACCCCGCTCCCAACTGTGTACAACATCAGACTAATGACGAATTCATTGTACCGGCAATGGGGCACGGCGTAACTCGCTTATTCTGAATAAGACTTGACAACCGCTCCGGATGAGGAGCAGGCTGGGAGGGAGTGAGCAGAAGGAGCCCTGCCCTGCATCAAAATAGCAAAACAGGGTAACAGCGTGGCCGGTCGGTCGCTCACGTCGGTCACCCATATCTCCATCGTATACGACAAAGTCGTAGCTGTCGCGGTCTGGTTTTATCAGCCAGGTATCAACCTTTTGGATGGAGCGCCTCATCTGTGGTTGTGAGCCACATTCCAGGACGGTTTTGTCTGCGGCACATCTCCGCAGACTCAGTCAGAGGAATTGCACCCCTGACGCATCGCGAAAGATAAGGCCCCTCGGCGGGCTAATCATCTGGTGATGGACCCAGATGGGGGCAGGTTCCCCGGGCTATCCTGTGGCATCCCCGGACTCGAGGGCATCCGCAAAGCTTGCTTAGGACTTCGTAGATGCAAACCGACCATTTGTCATCCTTGCTAGTTGCTTGCATTTTTCTTGGATTTTTGCTATAATAATCGCAACTAGCAATTGGGGTTGCTAATGGTTAGTTTGTGCCTCTTCTGGAGTTCCAGTCCAGAAGAGGTTTTCTCGTTTTTCCGTTAAATTTTCTCTATTATACCACGAGCGGTTGACCTAGGTCAACCGCTCGTGGTATAATTTTAGTAAATAATGAAATTAATAAGTTAATAAGTAATTAATAATTGATTATTATTTACTTATTAACTTATTATTCAGTTGTTTTTGAAGCTATCTGAAGGAGAAAAAAATGGGGAAAACAATATCCATCGTGAATGAAAAAGGCGGCTGCGCCAAAACAACAACGGCCTATTCCCTGGCCCAGGGATTGTTCATGGTCGGCTATAAGGTCTTGGGTGTAGATATGGATTCGCAGGGAAATTTTTCCACGACTTGGGGGAGCGATCCGGACTGCATTGGTATCTATGATGTACTCGCCAAAAACGAGCCGGTACGGGATGCCATCCAGGTCAAACCGGATCGATTCGACCTGATTTCCGGGGATAAGCTGCTTAGGGATTTTGCCGCCCGGACGAGTTACGACACGAACTTCATGCTCCACGACGTACTGGCCGAGGTCGAGGACGAATATGACTTCATTATCATCGATACTCCGCCGACCGTCGCTACGCTTACGACCAACGCTATGATGGCCTCTGATTACATCATTGTGCCGGCTTCTCCTGAGTCTTACAGTGTCGACGGACTCGTGCAGCTTAACGAATCCATCCGCGCTATCCAGATGCACGGGGTCGCAGACAAGCATTTGAAAATACTCGGTATTCTTTTAACCCGATATCGAAAGGGAACCCGGTTAGCCAACGATATGGCCGGAATCATCAAGGCCGTAGCCATTCAAATCGGCACCCGGACATTCGATCGGATGATCCGTGAAAATATGGCTATCAAGGAAGCTCAGGCGGCCAAGACGTCTATTTTCGAGTACAATATACGCTCTAACGGGGCCCTCGATTATCGTTGCTTTATCAACGAATTTCTGGATCTGATTAAAGAAGACAATCCCGAATTTACGAAATTAGAAAAATAGGCGGTGTAAACCATGGCAAAAAAAAGAGAATATGATATAAAGGCAATCCAAACCGAATACGAAAAAACCTTACAGGATCAAGAAAACAAGGAAACGGCAATCATTCAAGAACCGAGCTTCCCCGAATCTTCATTCTTGCATCCATTTGACATGGGCGACGAAGAATATGTGAATCCGGATAAGGAAGATTTTAAGCGCCTGTCTCTTTTCATGGACTGGGACGTCTGGGAACGCATACAGGCCCTCTGCTGGAGTGAAAAGAAGCCAGTCAATAAAATGGTCGTGGACAAGCTCCGCGAATGGTGTGTGACCTTGGACGACGATAAATTGGAACAGTACCGGGCCGCGATGAAAGAAAAACATATCACCAAATGGAGCGAACAGCGCAGCGTCTTGGCATACTGGTTCCAAACCTCGGATATCCGGAACCGGATGACCGTTAAATCCTGTAAAATGAACCGTTGCAGCTTGTCGCTTACCGAGGAAAATGGAATTGTCCATGACTACTATATCCACAGGAATTATATCACTGATGGCAAAATCAAATTTGCCAATGTGAAAACACTCAAAGCGCAAATGAAAATGGCAAAAGCAAATAAATAATTGTTTAATAACTACTTAATAATTACTTATTCATTAATTATTAAGTAGTTATTCGTCATTTATTACCGGTATACCTTTGCTTATATCTCGCTAATGTAGCCCGGCTTATCCCCGTGATTTCGACAACCTCTTTGTAAGTATGGTCTTTCAGCAGTTCCATCGCATGATCAATCACCGCCTTTTTGTACGGCGGCCGGCCTTCCCGGAAGCCGTTCCGGGTTCTGGCGATGGCCTTGCCGGCAGCAGTCCGTTCGATAATCTGCGCCCGCTCGAATTCGGCGAAGGCCAACATTATAGTCAATGTCAGCTTCCCGACAGCCGAGTTATCGATCCGGCCGATATTCAGGATATTGACGACGATGCCTTTCTCCGAAAGCTGCCGTACCGTCCGCAAGCCGTCTTCCGCGTTCCGGGCGAACCGGTCGAGCTTGCAGCACACCAGTTCGTCGCCTGGTGACAGTTTCCGAAGTAAGGCTTCGAATTCAGGACGGGCCGTCGTTTTCCCCGTGTATTGTTCGTATACGATATTATTTGGAGTGACGCCGGCATTCATCAACTCCCGCTGCTGTTCCTCCAGGGAATTGCCTTTCAGTTGAACCAATGCCGAGACGCGGGCGTAGCCGTATTTCATAATCAGGACCTCTTTTCCAAGTTGTCGTTATGAGCAAGAGTTTTGAGACTCAATGAACACTGTTATTATAGCATGCTTTCGATAGTCTCAAAACTTAAAAATTTTGAGATTGAGCAATTATTAGTTTGGCCGGTTTTGGCGGCCAAACTAAGTCGTCGTCACGATGGCAGCCCCGGAAGCATTCCCGTGGCCGGTCCTATTTGCCCATGTGCGCCGTTTTCCGGCCTGTGGCAGAGGAACCCTGGTGTCTTGACATTTAGCCCCGTAGAGGAGCACACATCGATTCTACTGTTAGCGGCGTTACGGCCAGGCTGGGACCTACGGCATCCAGATGAGGCCGGTGCCCCCGACTGCGGGACAGCGTACACAGTGGGGCGTACATCCGGCCCCGATGGGACAGGGGCAGCTCATTCCGCCGGAAGTCGCTCGTGGCGTCTCCGTGTGCCTTTGTACGTCGTCGTTTGGGTCGGAGCAGGGAAAGTGTCAGTGCCTTGGTGTTCAAGCCCGTAGAGGGGCACACACGCCGTTCTGTCGTCATCGGCAGCGACAATCCTGCCGGCCACTCGGCCCGGCAGGTTTCGAGGCAGCTCGTCCCGCCGCGGCGTATTTAGTAACATCGATGTTACTATTTATAATCTGGGTCCGTCTCCGGGTCGCCAGTGGTTTCGATGATGCTAGTGCCGATTAGCGGCCCCGATATCCACGCGTCGGCCATTTTCTCATTCTAGCCCTATCGGCGCCGTACACAGGCAGTCAAGGGGGGCTGTCACGGGCGGATTCCGATGAACAGTGGCGTTGCGCCCCGTGGCCCTGGCGTGATGGAAATCAAACACCGCAGATGGCCTGGCGGCCGTCTGCGTATCTTGCGGCCTCATCGTCTCGGCGACGGCTGTTTTCTCGCCCCGTCTCAGGCGGCGCCGTAAGTAGCTGGCAGGAGCATCGCGGACACGTTGGCGAATCCCGATGGACAGTGGCGTCGCAGCCCCATGTCCCTGGCCCGGTGAAATCAAGCACCGCAGACGCCCGGGGCGCCGTCAGTGCCTCTTGGTGGTCCCGACTTACTGCCATTGGCCAATTCCACGTCTCGCCCTGGTCGGCGCCGTACACAGGCGAATGGGGGCCGTCGCGGGCGAATCCCGATGGACAGCGGCGTCGCGACCCCATGGCCCTGGTGTGGCGGTATCGAACACCTCCGGCATCATAAGCGCCGTCTACGTCGATTAGCGGCCTTGGCGTCTCGGCGACGATTTATCCGCCCTACTTTTGTCGACGCCGTATGCAGGCAGATAGAGGCCATCGCGAGCAAGCTTCGATAGACGGCGTTGCCGCACTCCATCGGACGGCTGGGCCACGGCCGGACTTGTACGCCCTGGTCGAGTGAAGTCCGGTCTATGCCGATCGACGACGACGCGGTCGGTGACGGCCGTTGACCTCGCTCACCTTGATTGGCCCCGGGGCCGCTGTCCATGACGGTTGATGGTTTTGATGCACCGGCGATGTGTTTCATCGTTCTTTCTTCGTCGATTCCGCATACAGACAACCATGGGCCTTTATGAGCGAATCCGGATGGGCTGCGCCGACGGGGCCTCTTGATGTCCAGCCGTTCCCTTGTCCATCTATCGTCGGCACCGTACAGTGACCTTGTAGACAATTCAAATCACCTAGCTAAATCAGATGTCTAAGCTATTTGCAATCTCAATACCCAGATGGAGGCTTTTTATCTCCATCGGAGCTACATTCTATGCCAGGGAGCTCTATGTTGTACTAGTCATTTTCTGGTACATTTTCATTAATTCAGCGACGCAATCCGATTCGGCCATATGACGCCAGTCAAAGCCGTAAGCCGTCATGACGGCTTTATCGTTTTCCTGATGGGCTTTCCGGAGTTCCGGCGGCATAGTTACTTCATCGTAAAGAACAGCCAGACTACTGTCAGGGTATAAATTCCGAGCATCAAGTATGCCTTGCGCAGTTTTAGAGATAATTTCTTTCTGAGCATCCGTGGGCGCCGGCCAAGGGAAGTTGTTGTAGACAATATCCTTTGAATAGCGATAGTCGCTTTTCATGCGCCCGGCCACTGTCCGCATCCAAGCCATATGGACATTACTTTCTAAAATACCGAACTCGTACAGACCAGCATCAGGGATGACGAATAATAGATCACTGGCTATAACGTCCGGGGTCTGAATGGTCATCGGTATGTAGCGGCGCTTCTCTGAAGAAACCTTTGGCACGGCTATATAATCGGTATTCGGCTGGGCTATCTGGCAGAAAAGCGCTGGTGTCTCGGCAAACTTGCGCGTTGCTGCCGCTTTGCTCTTAAGGCGAAAGTCACGAACGGCCAACACCCTATCCCGCAATATGGGCGAGTCGTGTATGAGCTTCGGTGAGGCACCGACGAGCCACAGGCAATAGCGTTCACCGCCATTCAACATCTCGCGCGAGCCAAGATAGGGATGTATCCATTTAGCAATGGCAGGCTCTTTCTGGCAGGCAGTTTTCTTTTCCTCCGGCGTAAATACGAAGCCACCTCCATCACGCGGCATGCTGCCAAATTTCAGATATGGCACATCGCAGAGCGGTGTCGATCGGCTCTCAACAAATACATTTCGATTTGGCATAAGATATGTGTTTATCTCAGCGACCTCACGCACCTGAGCATCATCATACAGCCTTTTCACGGCTCGCTCTTGCAACGAAAAACCGATTATTACGCAATGAACATGGGCCTTCTGGCTTGCTTCATTGTCCCAGACGAATGTCCGATAGGCGAAATTGATATGTACACCCTCTTCAATGAGCGGTTTCCAAGCGGTAACAGCCTGCTGTCCCTGTGTTATTGAGTTTGTCGACACAAATGCGCACTGTATAGCCGTCCCCTTCATGTATTCGACAGTCTTCTTATACCAAGCTGTTACATAGTCTAGTTCGCCTAATCCTCTTACCTTGCCCCAGACAGCCTTCATGTCTTCTTTCTGTGCGTCAGTCGTCATCATTCCACCGACAAAAGGCGGATTCCCGAATATCTTCACGTCGTCGCTCGGCGGCAAAATCTCTTTCCAGTCCATCCTGAGCGCATTGCCCTCGTGGATAAACGCATTAGTTGTCAATGGCAGAAAATCAAGCTGCATGCGGACAATGGACTCAGTTTCTTCCATCATTTGGCTTTCGGCAATCCATAGAGCGGTTTTTGCGACCGTAACTGCAAAGTCATTAATTTCAATGCCGTAGAACTGGCTGATTGACACATGTATCGGATTATCCAGGTCAAGAACCATGCTACCGTCATTAAGCAGTGATATGACTTCATTTTCAATACGCCGCAGTGACAAATACGTTTCTGTTAGAAAATTTCCCGATCCACAGGCCGGGTCAAGGAAGCGAAGTGACGCCAGCTTTTGTTGAAAAGCTCGGAGACGGTCATTCCGTGTCCGCTTGACCTTGATATCCTGAATAGTTTGGAATTCGGTCTGAAGGTCGTCCAGGAAAAGCGGATCAATGACCTTGTGGATATTTTCGATGCTCGTATAGTGCATCCCATCGGATCGGCGCGTTTCCGGGTTCAGCGTACTTTCAAATATGGCACCGAAAATAGTTGGGCTGATATCGGTCCAGTCAAACCCCTCGCTGCATTCCGTTACAAGCAACTCGACAATTTCCGCTGTAATCCGGGGGATTTCAATGTTTTCGTCGGCAAACAGACCTCCATTGACGTAGGGAAAGGCCGCCAGCTTATCGTCCATATAGGGGTCCCGGTCTTCCGGCCGCTGGTCGAGGACCTTGAACAAATCCATGAGAGCCCGGCGGACGTTTTCCGGCCGAAATGAGGTAAGGTAATCGTGGAACATGGCATGCCCACCGAACAGGCCGGCGTCTTCGGCATACAAGCAGAAAACCAAGCGTACACAGAGGACATTCAGACTCTTCATAGTATCGTCGCTGTCCGGGTCAATGTACTGGGCCCGCAGGGCATCGTACATCTTACCGACCAAGTTCCCGGCCTGGATGGATACTTCCATTTCTTTTTTTATGTGGGCATTCTCCGGGGCCGCGATGAACGACAAGCGATAGTATTCCTTGGGCAGATCCGCCACCGTTCCTTGTCACGGTAGAAGTCTGTGTATTGCTCCCTCACGACTTCAAGCAGACAGCCTTGAATGGGGATAAACAGCTTGTCCATATAGGTCTGGTCGGATTCCCTGCAACGGCAGAACTCCGTGTAGGATAATTCCACATAGCCGCCACTTTCTCTGATATATACCTTTCTTGGTGCATATTTCACCATAAATACCTCCCATCTGAATTTTTGAAATGTAAAAAATCCAGATGGAGAGGCGGAGAACGACACCGCATATCAGAAACAGCCCTACGGCACTTTCCAACAAAAATCGACAAAAGAAAAACCGCAAAGGCTCTGTGACCTTTACGGTTATAGGAAATAGTAATTCTATTGTATGGAGATTGTACTTCTACTTTCAAGGTGAGAAGTACCGTTGCACTGGCAGAAATTTTTTTAACTGGTTTCCTGCCGTTCTCTGATATGCTATGTATTGATAAATTTTGCTTCGTATGAGCAGATAGATAACTGCCCGAAAAAAGGACATAAAAAAATCCCTCCAAATTTAAAAACAAATTCAGAGGGTAATTTAGGGTATAACAAAATAACCCACCCGAATATCGTTTTTTTTATTTGGTGAGTTTGTTCTTTCAAATACGAAACAAATGCTCATGTACGGTAAAGTATCACAAGAAAATTATGTCGAATTGACAGCCGCCTCCGCTATACCGAATAAGGAAATAAAGAGTCCTCAAATTTTGCGCTACTAAATGAAGACGAGCGGAAGTAATCTCCCGCTCGTCAGTAAACTTAACTATGCCATATCAATCCCGCTTCTTTCCCGCCACCGGCACTAAGAACAGCGCGGGCAACAGCAGGAAAGCGGTACAGACCAGCCCCCAGGGTATGGACACCTGCTGGGCTACCAGCCCCACAATAGGCCCGCCGATGATCTGCCCGAAAGAGTCCAGCTGTCCGCTGGTGGAAAAGACTGTGGCGCGCATTTTCTCATCCACTTGGTCGTTCATCCAGGCGGCCAGCACAGGCTCCTTGATGGTGCGCATAAGCCCCGCCAGCAGGAACACCAACAACATGAACCAAAAGCTCCGCCCCACCGCGAAGAGAACCAGGAACAGGATATACCCGGCGCTGGTGGACATGACCACACTGGTTCGGCTGACAGTCCCTTTTTTCTCCATGCGGGCGATGAGCAACTGAGAAGCCAGAATACCTAAGCCGCTGCCGATAAGCCGGATAACACCGACCCAAGTGACGCTGTTCAGCGG
>ERZ1023901.120-NODE-120-length-17370-cov-14.496275_pt1 | contig 17370 bp, 17 predicted proteins | sample MGYA00380401_ERZ1023901 | MGnify/ENA primary metagenome ERZ1023901 (study PRJEB33179, sample SAMN07448997) | human gut metagenome | biome: Human-gut; feature: Human associated habitat; material: Faeces | host: Homo sapiens | place: India: Bhopal | collected... | reverse complement strand
CGTCATCGAGGCACGGCTGACCTACAATGTGGACAGATGCCCCTACTGCGAATCTAAAAAGGTCGTCAGGAACGGATCTAAGATACTGCACACGCGCCTTACGGAGTCTCACCAGGAACGCTTTGAAATGAAGCTGTACAAGAAGCGCTATCTCTGTAAGGAATGCCTGATGAAGAAGATGAACGACTGCCACTGCAGGGAATACAAGATACTGAAGGCACACTGGCGTCTGTTTCACAAAGATTTCGCTGACCTTGAAGCTGCCAGGTCGGTTTATTTACGGGGAGTCAATGAATACATGACGCAACAGAATGCCCTTGACCTGATTGTCAAAAATCACCCGCAGGTTGAAAAGGTCTACGATGCGCAGACTGCATTTGTCCAAAAAGGTCTTTCATGCAGCAAAAATGAGAAAATGCCGGAAAAGTCGGTCGCAGATCGACTTTTCCGGCATTTAATTTAAAATAATCACGGGACTTTTTTCAAAGCTGCTGTTTGTTTCAAACGAATTTTTCTGCAAAATATTCATGAAAGCTTGCATCGTCGGTCAGTTCCGGATGAAAAGACGAAACCAGCATGTGATCCTGTTTTGCACAGACGACGTTGCCATCGACCGTAGCCACGGCTTGTGCTTTTTGTCCGAGTTTTGTGATGTAAGGAGCACGGATGAAAACGAGCGGAAGCGGATCTTTTGAAATTTCAGGAATTTCTTTTTCGCATGAAAAACTGTCAAGCTGAGATCCGTAAGCGTTGCGCTTGACGGTGATGTTCATCGTTGACAGATAGCGTTCGTCTTGATCTTCAATGTTTTTGGCGAGCAAAATCATTCCTGCACAAGTCCCCCAAACGGGCAGACCTGCTTCAATCGACTGTTTCAGAGGTTCGGTCAGATTAAAGTAGTTGAGCAGACGTCCCATCGCAGTCGATTCACCGCCTGGAAGAATCAGGCCATCGACTTCTGCGATCTTTTCTTTGGTTTTGACGATGACGGGTTCGATTCCTGCGAGTTTTTTAAGCTTTTCTCGATGTTCTTCGATCGCGCCCTGCATGCCTAAGATTCCGATTTTCTTCATTTGCCTACCATCCGCGCTTGTCGAGGTGTTCTTCTTCAGGCAAAGCATCGCAGTTGATGCCGACCATGGCTTCGCCGAGATCTTCAGAAATGACAGCGAGTTTTTCCGGATCATCGTAGAACGTGGCAGCTTCGACGATTGCCTTGGCGCGTTTCTTCGGATCGCCGGATTTGAAGATGCCTGAGCCGACGAAGACGCCATCCGACCCAAGCTGGAGCATCAGGGCAGCATCGGCCGGCGTTGCAACGCCGCCGGCGGCAAAGTTGACGACCGGAAGCTTGCCGTTGTCGTGAACGTACTGAATCAGATCGAACGGCGCAGCGTATTCTTTGGCGAGATGCATCAATTCGGGCTGTGACGCTGCTTGAACGCGTCGAATATCTTGCTGCATCGTCCGCATGTGGCGAACGGCTTGCGAAACGTCGCCCGTGCCTGCTTCGCCCTTGGTTCTGATCATGCTGGCTCCTTCGCCGATGCGTCTAAGCGCTTCGCCAAGGTTTCTGGCACCGCAAACGAACGGAATGTCAAACGAGGACTTGTCGATATGATTTTCGTAATCTGCCGGCGTCAAAACTTCTGATTCGTCTATGTAGTCGATTCCGATTGCCTGCAAAATCTGCGCTTCGACGAAGTGACCGATTCTTGCCTTTGCCATGACCGGAATCGAAACTGCTTCTTTGATTTCGCGAATCATTTTTGGATCCGACATGCGTGCAACGCCGCCTTCTTTGCGGATGTCCGCCGGAACGCGTTCCAAGGCCATGACGGCGACCGCCCCGGCGTCTTCTGCGATTTTGGCCTGTTCGACGTTCGTCACGTCCATGATGACTCCGCCCTTTAACATTTGAGCCAAGTTCTTGTTTAAAGTGTAGCGATCTGACATATAAAATTCCTCCTTGAATGCAGATAAGTCCCTTGATAAAATTGTAACGTAACAATTTTGAAGAATTCCCAAGAGTTAATGACATTATAATCAAAAGCGAGGTGCGTGACAATGGAACAAGACATAAAACAAGAGATTGTATCGATACATTTGGATAATGAGAGCACGATTCCGCTGTATGTTCAGCTTTATCGCCATATCAAACAAATGATTGAGCAGGGAAAACTGAGCACCAATTTCAAGATGCCCCCGATCAGATGGATGGCAGAAAAGCTTCAGATCAATCCGGGAACAGTTGTCAGAGCATACAAGGAGCTTGAAAAGAACGGCTTTTTGATCAGCAAGTGGGGCAGCGGCAGCTTTGTGGCTGAAGTACCGCTTTATGAAAGCGAAGAATCTGACGAACAAACCGCATTCGCGTATCAAAGCACTGCATTTTCAGAAGGAATGATTGACATGTCAAGCGTTGCGCTCGATCCGGACAGATTTTCCGCCGAAAGCTTCAAACGCGCCGTCAATCGCGTGCTTGACGCTTCGGGCGGCAGAGCCTTTACGGTTGAAGACGATCTTGGGTGCTATTCGCTGAGAGAATCGCTTGCGCTTGAACTTTCCAAACGCAAGATAATGACTTCGCCCCAAAACGTGCAGGTGATTTCTGGCGCTCAGCAGGGGATCGATATTTGCGCGCGCGCAATGATTGAGCCTGGCGACTGCGTGTTTGCGGAAGATCCGACCTATCCCGGGGCGCTCGAGTCGCTTCGGGCGAGCGGTGCCAAAATCATCGGAATTCCGATCGACAAAAATGGCCTTCGCGTTGATGAATTCGAAAGAAAATTGGAAGTTTTTCGACCCAAGCTGGTGTATCTGATGCCGATCGTGCAAAATCCGACGGGGCTTTCAATGTCGCAAAAAACTAAGCGCAAGATTTTGGGACTGGCGCATTTTTATGATTTTTACGTCATTGAAGACGATTATTGCAGCGGAATTTTGTACGATGAGGTCGAATCGGCTCCGCTTAAGGCCTATGACCGCGACGATCGCGTAATCTACATCAGAAGCCTGTCGCACATGTTCGTGTCCGGGATGAGACTCGGATATCTAATTACGCCGAGCAAGCTTGCCGACAGCCTGAAAAGCGTCAAGCGAATGACCGACATTCAAACTTCAGGTTTGATTCAGCGAATTTTCGACTATTATCTGCGCAGCAATTTATGGAACGAGCATAAAACAAAGCTTCAAGATTCTTATCAGCATCAATTTGCCGCTGCCTGTCGCATTCTTGATGAAAAATTCAGAGCTTCGTTTGATTGGTGTCTTCCGTCAGGAGGTTTTTGTTTTTGGATCAGACTGAAAAACGGACTTTCAGCCAAAAAAGTCGTCGAAGAATCGCGCAAGCGGGGACTGATCATTTCAAACGGAGACGCATATTACGTTTACTCCAAACCTGACGATCATTTGCGGATTTCAATCGCTCAGGTCAGCGAAGAAAAAATGGTCGAAGGCTTTGAAAGACTGGCAGAAGCGATTGCCGAGATTTCTTAGTAATTTTTTAATAATTTTTAGCAGAAAAAATGCAAGGTGCCAAAAGCCGCGTCATTCTTAGCACTCTGGCATGAACAGTGCTAAAAACAGGACGAAAAAGCCGCTGAAATCACGTTTTTATGAGTGTTATCCGCTTGACAAGATTGCCAACCTTGTGTATATTAATAATTGACTTAGCACTCAGATGTGTTAAGTGCTAAAAAGAGGTGATTGTATGTTAACTGAACGACAGCTTTTGATCCTTAAGGCAATCATTCGCGACTATACGAATGAGGGACAGCCGATCGGATCGAAACGTCTGGAACAGCAATTGCCTATTCATGCAAGTTCGGCAACGATTCGAAATGAGATGGCTGCGCTTGAAAAACTGGGCTTGATCGCAAAGGAGCATTCAAGTTCCGGGAGAATTCCTTCGGAACGAGGGTATCGCTATTACGTCGACCATATCATGAAACCTGCCAAGATAGACAGGGGCGCGGTTCAAAACATTCGACAATCGTTTGGGAACGAATTCCAAAAGGTTGATGAGATCGTCGCCACTTCGGCACGGATTTTGTCTGATCTGACGCAATACACGGCTATTTCGTTGAAACCTGAATCAGCCGACATTCGGTTGGAAGGGTTCAGGATGGTTCCGATTGGCGATCGGCAAGTCATGGTGATTCTTGTTACCAGTGACGGCACGGTTGAAAGTCAGATGTACAATCTTCCGGTTGGAATTCATGGCGACGAGCTCGAATCGGTCATTCGCGTCATTAATGACAAGGTTGTCGGCTTGTCACTGAATCAGGTGGTTGCCAAGTTGCATGAATGCTTGCCCCTCATTACGAAGTATTTGCATAAGCCTGACGGATTCATGGATGCGTTTGGCAGCATCCTTGACAAAGCGGTCAAAAAGCAGGTATACGTAAGCGGCAAGACGAATCTTTTGAGCTTTGCGCACTGGGAAGACCCGGAGCAGATCAAAGCTTTGTATTCGCTGATCGATCAGTCGGCGAACCTTGGAATGCTGCTTGAAAACAGGGACGGTGACGTTTCCGTCAAATTGGGATCCGAGCTTTCGGATGCACTTTTGTCCCATTACAGCCTTGTTTCTGCAGCGTATGATGATGGTAATAACGGTCAGGGAATCATTGCGATTCTTGGTCCGACGAACATGCCGTACTCAAAAGTCATCGGCCTGCTCGACGCATTCAGAGATGAGCTTACGCAGCGCATCTTTGATTATTACCAGCATCTGAACTGAATTTTGAAAGAAAAGGGGTGTTTACGTGGCTGAAAAAGATCAAGAAAAAAAGCCTGAGGTTTCCGAAAAGGAAAACGTGACGGCTGAAAAGACCGTCGATCAAGACACTGCAAAAAAAGAGCCCGAAGAAAAACAATCAAGCGAGGAAACAGAAAAGAAGCTTTCAGATCTCCAAAAGAAATATGATGAGCTGGAAGACAAGTATCTGCGTGCCGAAGCCGAGATGCAGAACATGACCAAACGCTTCAAAAAAGAACAGCAGCAGCTGCTCAAATATGAAGGACAAGACCTTATTCGAGAGATTTTGCCGGTCATCGACAACTTGAATCGAGCTTTGCAGATCGACGTCAAGGAGAACGGTTCCGAACAGCTTAAGCGAGGAATCGAGATGGTTCAGCGAGACATGGAAAAGGCTTTGAAAGACAACGACGTCACAAAGATTGAAGCATTGGGACAAACTTTTGATCCGACGCTTCACCAAGCCGTTAAAGCGGTGCCCGTCGAAGAAGGTCAAAAAGCCGAAACGATCGTTGAGGTCTATCAAGACGGCTATATGCTGAAGGATCGCGTTTTGCGTCCTGCAATGGTCGTTGTTGCACAATAATTAAAGAAATCAATTAAGAAAAGGAAGAATATCTAATGGCAAAAATCATTGGTATCGATTTGGGGACGACAAACTCTGCAGTTGCAGTCCTCGAAGGCAAAGAATCAAAGATTATCACAAATCCGGAAGGCAATCGTACGACTCCTTCCGTCGTATCATTCAAAAACGGCGAAACGCAAGTTGGTGAAGTTGCCAAGCGTCAAGCAATCACGAACCCGAACACGATTTCATCAATCAAGCGTCATATGGGCGAAGAAGGCTACAAGGTAAACGTTGAAGGCAAGGATTACACTCCTCAGGAAATTTCGGCAATGATTCTTCAATACATCAAGGACTATGCTGAAAAGTATCTTGGCGAAGAAGTTACGCAAGCCGTTATCACGGTGCCTGCATACTTCAACGATTCGCAGCGTCAGGCAACAAAAGATGCCGGCAAGATTGCCGGACTCAAAGTTGAACGCATCGTCAACGAACCAACGGCCGCAGCTTTGGCTTACGGTCTTGACAAGCAGGACAAAGACGAAAAGATTCTCGTCTTCGACCTTGGCGGCGGTACGTTTGACGTTTCCATCCTTGAACTTGGCGACGGCGTTTTCCAAGTTCTTTCGACAAACGGTGATACGCATCTTGGCGGTGACGATTTTGACAACAAGATCATCGACTGGCTGGTTGAAGGCTTCAAGAGCGAACACGGCATCGATCTTTCAGCTGACAAGATGGCAATGCAACGTTTGAAGGATGCTGCTGAAAAGGCCAAGAAAGACCTTTCCGGCGTAACTTCGGCACAGATTTCCCTTCCGTTCATCACGGCCGGAGCAGAAGGCCCGCTTCACTTGGAAACAACGCTGACGCGTGCCAAATTCAACGAATTGACGCAAGACCTCGTTGAACGCACGAAGATTCCCGTTCGCAATGCTTTGGCAGATGCCGGCTTGACGAATGCCGATATTGATGAAGTCATCTTAGTCGGCGGTTCAACGCGCATTCCTGCAGTCAAGGAAGCCGTTCAAGCTGAAACGGGTCACGTTCCTAACGAATCAGTCAACCCTGATGAAGCGGTTGCTTTGGGTGCTGCCATCCAAGGCGGTGTTATCACAGGTGACGTCAAGGACGTCGTTTTGCTCGACGTTACGCCTCTTTCCCTGGGGATTGAAACGATGGGCGGCGTCTTCACCAAGCTGATCGATCGCAATACGACGATTCCAACGTCCAAGTCTCAAGTCTTCTCAACGGCTGCCGACAATCAGCCTGCCGTAGACATCCATGTCCTTCAAGGCGAACGTCCGATGGCTGCCGACAACAAGACGCTCGGTCGTTTCCAATTAACGGACATTCCTGCCGCACCTCGTGGCGTTCCTCAAATTCAAGTCACGTTCGATATCGACAAGAACGGGATCGTTAACGTTTCTGCCAAGGATCTTGGCACGAACAAGGAACAAAAGATCACAATCAAGAGTTCGTCCGGTCTTTCAGATGAAGAAATCGATCGCATGGTCAAGGAAGCTAAGGAAAACGAAGAAGCCGACAAGAAACGCAAGGAAGAAGTCGATCTCAGAAACGAAGTCGATCAGCTTCTCTTCCAAACGGACAAGACTTTGGAAGAAGTCAAGGACAAGGTCGATGCTGCTGAAATCAAGAAGGTTGAAGATGCTCGCGATGCTTTGAAGAAGGCACAGGAAGCAAACAACCTTGAAGAAATGAAGACTAAAAAAGACGACCTTACGAAGGCTATCCAAGATATTTCCGTCAAATTGTATGAACAAGCACAACAGGCACAACAACAAGCAGGTGCTCAAGGCGCATCCGGAACGCAGGATGCGGGCAATGGTTCTGCAGGAAACGACGGCAATACCGTTGACGGCGATTTCAAAGAAGTCGATCCAGACGATAAGAACTAAGAGTCAAAAAAGAGCTGGATTTGTTCCGGCTCTTTTTTATTTATTGAACCTATGTTAAGCTAGACTCATAAGAATGAGAAAATTTTTGAAGGGGTATCAATATGGCAGAACAAAGAGATCCATATGACGTTTTGGGCGTTTCAAAAGACGCATCTGCTGATGAAATCAAAAAAGCATACCGCAAATTATCAAAGAAATACCATCCTGATCTGAATCATGAGCCAGGGGCTGAAGAAAAATTCAAGGAAGTCAATGAAGCTTTTGATATCTTGGGCGATCCTCAAAAGAAAGCTCAATACGATCAATTCGGCGCAGCAGGTGCGCAAGGAGGATTTGGTCAAGGGTTTGGAGGCCAAGGCTTTGGCGGTGGCGATTTTGGCGGATTTGGCGGATTCAGCGACATCTTTGATTCATTTTTCGGAGGCGGAGGCGCCTCTCGCAATCAAAACGCTCCGCGTCAGGGACGCGATCTTCAATACGAGATGCGCTTGACGTTTGAAGAGGCAATCTTCGGCAAAACGACTGAAATTCAGTATTCAAGAGAAGAAACGTGTTCAACGTGCAACGGCAGCGGTGCCAAGGCCGGGACAAGTCCCGTTACCTGTTCTCACTGCGGCGGACGCGGATTTATCCAGGTTCAGCGTCAAACGCCGCTTGGCCGCGTAATGACTCAGCAGGAATGCGACGTTTGTCATGGCACCGGCAAAGAAATCAAGGAAAAATGCACGACTTGCCACGGCGCAGGTCACGTCAGAAAGAAGCATGCCGTTCAAGTCAAGGTTCCGGCCGGCGTTGAAAACGGCAATCAGATGCGCTTGCAAGGACAAGGCGAAGCCGGCTTTAACGGTGGTCCTTACGGTGACCTGTTCATTGTCTTTGTCGTTGAACAAAGCAAAGAGTTCCGTCGTGACGGTGCTGAAATCTACTTTAATCAAGACATCAGCTTCGTTCAGGCGGCTTTGGGCGATGAAATCGAAGTCAAAACCGTCCACGGAAACGTCAAGCTCAAGATTCCGGCAGGAACGCAAACCGGCACGACTTTCCGCCTGAAAGGCAAGGGCGCGCCAAAATTGCGCGGATCCGGCAACGGTGACGAGCAGGTCACGGTCAACATCGTGACGCCAAAGAATCTCAATGAAAAGCAAAGGCTTGCTTTGAAGGCTTTTGCGGAAGCCTCCGGCAAAAAGTCGTTTGGCGAAGGATTCTTTGAAAAACTGAAGAAACAATTCAAAGACTGATTCAAAAACGGCACGGGCATCAGCGAGGCTGAAGGTCTGGGCCGTTTTTTGGACGGAAAGGCATCACTTAAATGACTCATTCAGAAAAAATGCTTGAGCTGCTCGAAAAAGGACAGCTTGAGGAAGCAAAAAAAGAATTTGGCTGGGCTTTGCGAAAAGATGACGATCAGATGATCTACAGTCTTGCAGAAGAGCTTTATTCGCTCGGATTTTCCAAACAATCCAAGCGAGCATATGAAAAATTGCTTGAACGCTATCCGGATGAAGACGGCATCAAAACGGCACTGGCCGATATCGAGATCAGCGACGGCAATGATGATCGTGCGCTTGAGCTTTTAGCGCAGATTACGCCTGATTCCGATTCATATCTGGAAGCGTTGCTTGTTTCGGCCGATTTGTATCAGACACAGGGCATGTTTGACGTCAGCGAACAGAAACTGCTTGAGGCAAGAAGGCTTGCCCCGGATGAAACGGTGATTTTGTTTGGCCTTGCCGAACTGTATTTCAACGTCAAAGAATACCGCAAAGCTGCCCAGTGCTACCTTGATTTGGTCAAATCAGGCGTGTTGGAATTCTCAAAAGTCAACCTCGTCAGCCGACTCGGGCTTTCATACGCGGGATTTGGCAAACTCGAAACGGCTCTTGGATATCTGGAACAGATTCCGGAAGAAGAACTTGATTCGGACACGCGGTTTCAGTTGGCGTTCATCCAGTTTCAGCAAAAAGATTTTGAAAATGCTCAAAAGAATTTCGAAAAGCTGCGCGACACGAATCCTGATTATTCGACGCTTTATCCGTACCTGACCGCAATCTATGAGCATGACGGCAACCTGGCTCAGGCTTTGAGGACGGCCCAGGAAGGACTCGGAGTCGATGAGTTCAATATGGCGCTTTATGAAAAGGCGGCAGAGCTTTCCGCAAAATGCGGAGAACCCAAAAAGGCACTCGAGTACCTCAAACATGCCAATGAGATCGATCCAGAAGATTTGAACGTGGTTCTCAAATTGAGCAGATTGCTTGTCGAATCAGGGCTTCACGAAGAAAATATCGAACTCGTCAACAAATATCTTGAAAATGATGAGGCAGATCCTGAGCTTTGCTGGAATTTGGGCAAGTCCTGCGCTTCGCTTGACAAATATGACGAAGCTTTGCGGTATTATGTGGCAGCAGAGCGCGAATTAGGTGAAAACCCTGAATTTTTAAAGGATGCAGCCTACTTCTATCGCAATGCCGGCGAACGCAAGCGCGCTTTGGCGTGTGCGAAAAAAGCCTTGGAAACCTTCAGCGAAGACTATGAACTTGAAATGCTGAAAGAAGAATTGGAGTTTTAAAAAAGAGGCTGGGAAGAAACCATGTCTCAAAATGAAAAACCGGATGATTTGCAGTCAATCGCAAATCCAATCCGGTTTTTTTCGTATGCATGATGCTTGCTATGATGGAAATAACCCAAAATAGTCTGGCGGTAAATTTGAATGAAATTTTGGCGCGCTGATTTATCAGGCGCTGCATTTGGCAAAATCATTGCCGGTTACGGACAAATCGTCAAAAAAGGGCTCTTTGTCCGTAAAATCGAGTGAGATCTTGGATAGACTGGTTGAGCAGCACGGCATTTAATTTAATTCAAGAGGATTTCAAGCCTCTTTTGTCGATTCAAGCATTGAAAGCTTCATGCGGTAATAATTCAGCGAATCAGGCGCAAGATGCATCGCTTTGCACAGATCAGCATCGACAAGCTGTTGGTTTTGTTTAATGAAGTTCAAAACGTTTGCCTGATAAAGCTTTTGCGGTATCAGGCGCAAATCCGTCAGCTTTTGGTCTTTTTTCAGATATTTGTGAATCCCGGGCAAAGTCACGCATGGTTCAAGCAGGTTGATTCTTTGCTTTAAAAAGAGATCTTCGCAGTTTTGACGACGCTTCAGTTCGGAAGTTCCCCGGTTGAATTCGTCAATGAACGTCTGCTCAAAGGAATTGAACGTTTCAGAAGCCAGGACCTTGTAAAATCCCGGCTGAATGATTTCCGAAATCGTATAAAAATGTGAAAGACAAAGCAAAATCATGCGGGTGTACAACGTCAGCTGCTGATTTTTTAAGCAGTCTTCCAGCTCGTCGGCCCAGTTCAAAGGCACGACTTGTTCCGTTTCCTTTTTCAATCCCTTTAAAGAAATCGTCGGCAAAGAAGTCGACAACTTATGGGTGAAAAGGAAAGTAAAATAAACGTTCAGATGCGTCAGGGTTTTGTTGTAGGTCGAATTTTTGATTTCGCGCTTGACCTGAAGCATGTTGAGATAATCGCGCACGTCAGATTCTTCGATGTTTGAAAGGCTCGGGTTCAAGCGATAGACCAGATTGAACTGCCTGAGATGAGTAAAAAGCCGTTCGACGTCGCTGCAGATGTCTTGTTGGGTGCTGTCGGCCAAAACGCGTTTGTTGGTCAGATAATGTCGAAACTGTTTTTCATAGGGGAATGCCATATTATCGCCTCGCTTCTGATTGTTTCGGTTTAAGTATAGCAGTAATTTGCACAAATGACAACGATAGGAGGTTACTTTAACTTTTTGAGAAATACAGTCCAAAAACCAAGGCGGGTTTTCTTTTTTTTAGAATCAAGCGTACAAAAATAGCCCAATCTGAAACGATTGAGCTATTTCAAAATATCGGCCGTTTTTTTACGAAGATCCGGCAAAACCTCTGCTTCAAACCACGGATTGTTCTTCATCCAAATCTGATTTCTCGGCGAAGGATGGATGAGCGGAAAATACTTCGGCAAAAAGCTCTTGTAGTCTTTTACGACGTCCGTCAATTTCTGTGAGCTTTTTAAATGAAGATAATGCTTGACCGCATAGCTTCCGACGAGCAAAGTCAGTTGAATGTCCGGCATGGCGCTGAGCAAACGGGGATGCCATTTGGCGGCAAAGCCCTTGCGCGGCGGTAAATCACCAGACTTGCCAGTTCCGGGGAAATAAAAGTCCATCGGCAAAACGGCGATTTTGCCTGATTCATAAAAAACGTTCCTGTCAATTCCGAGCCAGTCACGCAAGCGATCTCCGCTGCGATCGTTCCAGACGATGCCCGTATCCTGGGCTTTTTTTCCGGGAGCCTGCCCAATAATCAAAATACGAGCGTTTTTTGTCGCATAGTAGAGCGGATCGATGCTTTTTGCGGAATATTTTGCATTTTCCGGGTCGGACTTGATTTCGCTATAGATGTCATTTAAATTTTCCATGTTTCAAGTATAACACTGAACTTATCAAAATTGAAATATTTTGCTTAGCGATAACTGACTTCTTTTGGATCGATGATTTTGATCAGGTCGTCGATTTCGCTGGGGCTTTGCGTTTCGCACACGACGTCAAACGTTTGGCGCAAGTCGGCGATCAGCACGTCGCTGTCGGTTCCCGTTTCGAAATCGTCAAACGGAAAGAAGGACTTGGCAATGTTTGCTTGAAGAGGAGTCAAAAGCAGCCGGTGTCCTGTTTTTTGACACAAATCGTTCAGCTTGGCCAAAGATTCCGGATCATAAAGAGAAAAATTCGTTGAAACTGCAGCGCCTTCTTCAAGATTCTCGAGTTCTTTTGCAATCTTTTTGAAATCAGGCAAAAGCGAGTCCTTGTTTTCAACCAGATCTTTGCCGAGGATCAATGCGCTCAAAGCTTGATCTCTGAAGAACTGTTTCCATTTTTTGATGCGTTTTTTATGCAGTCCGTGAGCAACGAAACGTTTTGCATAGCCGATCTTTTCATTTTCGTCTTCCAAAAGCAAAACGCATGCGCCAAACCAGCCGTCGTCGCTTGCTTTGGCAGTGACGCAAAGATTTTTAAGGTTCAGCGGATAGTCGTAAGGCAAGATTTTCAGGTTTTTCGGAAAATCAAGTCCAAGCCCGCAGTACCGATTCAGTTTTTGAAGCAGCTTGTAAATCTCTTGTGTCGTGAACGCTGTGCATTTTTCAGGCAAAACGGGTAGCAGATGAATCAGTTCGGTCGTCAGATGCGTAAAGAAGACATGGTCTTTTTCGTGCATCTCGCCTGCGTCCGTCGGATCAAGACAGATGTTTTCCATATCGTTCACCTCTTACAGATTGGCATCGGTTTTGAAGTTGAGCGGCGAAAGATCCGTTGATTCGGTGATCAGTTCGGCCGTTAGCTTTTCGACCTTGTCCAAAGCAAGCCTCTGCATCTCGAGCGAAGCCTTCGTCAGCAGTTCAAAAAGCGCCTCGTCTTTGAGTTCTTTAGCTTTTTTATCTGTTTCAAGAATCTTTTGCTTGAATTCGATCGCACATTCTTTTTGAAGATCGTGAAGTTTCGTTCCAAAGAGCGGATAGTGCGGATCGACCAAAATTCCCAGGAGCTTGTATGCCCAGTAGGCGGAGTCTTTGGAGTAGGTCTTTTCGCCATGCTTGTATGCGTCCAAAACGTCGGTCGTGCCAGCGTAGACCGGCACGAAGACGCTTTGACAGGTCACGCCCATTGCAAGCCAGTGAAGACCTGCGATTTCCGGGGCAAATCCAGGGCGCATCTGCAGCAGGTGAGATTCCTGCGTCTTGGCCAGGCTGATCGGACGAAACTTGTGCTTCAGATCGTCAGGACCTTTGCCGAGCGGATCGTACGGACTGTTTTGGAAGTGAGCGCCCATGACGTATTCCAGGTCGTCCATGAAAAGCTTGCGATCGGGTTTGCGAATGAAAGGCAATTCTTCGCTCATCGGATCTTGTTTTTGGCTCGGAGAAAGAATTCGCTGGCCGTCCCAAACGCGCGGAGTGCTGTAAATTTCGTCAGAAAGCGTGTGCGTTCCGAAGATGTTGCGGAAGTTGAAGCACGTTTCATCCGGATTGAGATGATTTTTTGAAACGAATTCCTGAATGGAAGCAGAAAACATGAAGTTGTCCGGATCATCGAAGGCGATTTCCTGGATGGCAAGCTGGTTGGCCACGACGGCATAGCAGTCGTCAGGGATGCGTTGTGCGACCCAGTGGTGACCGGAGCCCGTTTCAAGGTACCAGACCTCATCTTTGTCCGAAAAAAGAATCCCGTTTGATTCGCAGGTTCCGTATTTTTCAACGATGGCTCCGAGCCGTTTGACGCCTTCTCTTGCAGTCTTGACGTACGGCAAGACGACGGTGACCATCGCTTCTTCGCCGATGCCTTTTTCAACCAGCGGATCAAAGCCCAAAACGCGCTCGTTGGCATAGGCGCTTTCGGTTGCGCTCATGCAGACGCCGTATTCGTTGATGCCGTCTTCTTCAAACAGACCGAACTCGTCCGTCCACTCCGGCGTGGCACTGTATTTGAACCGAGTCTTTTCAAGCGGCATCACAAAGCCGTTGTCCTTTGAAACGAATGTCTGATCCTCAGCAAACGTCTGGCGCGGATGAATGACCATATGCTTTGGCCAGGCGCTTTTTGAGTCCTCGTTGCGGCCGATGACGGTCGAACCGTCGGCCATGGCTTTTTTGCCGACGAGGATGCTCGTGCAGGCGGAAAATTCAAAATTATGTTGCAGCATTGCTTGTTCACGTCCTTTTTTAGTCTCTTCTGCAATTAGATTATAGCTTATCTGTCTTCGACAAAACTTGAAAAAAACGCATAAAAGGCCAAATTCTAATTGCATTTTAATCTCTATCTATGCAATAATGTTAACATAGACAGTGAACAGAAGGGAATGTTTTAAATGCCACTTATTCATATCGAACTTATCGAAGGTCGCACGCAAGAGCAGCTCAAAAATCTTGTTGCAGACGTTACGGATGCCGTAACTAAAAATACCGGTGCTCCGGCAGAACACGTGCACGTTGTTTTGAGCGAGATGCGCAAGGACCGCTATTCAGTCGGCGGCGTGCTCAAGAGCGACGAAAAATAAGCAATACGTGAAGCCGGGGAGGAGATCCGCGGCTTTTTCGTTATATATGACAAATTCAGCGTCGGGAAAGGAAGAGTGCAGTTGGCAGATTCAGTTGAAGTAAACGAACAGGGACATTTGTTGATAGGTGGGGTCGATGCCGTCAAATTGGCAGAAAAGTACGGCACTCCGCTGATCGCATACGACGTCAAGAAAATTAAAAAGCAGATTCGCGGATTCAAACAGGCTTTTGAGGATGCCGGCGTCAAATACATGGTTTCGTATGCCAGCAAGGCTTTTTCCGCGCTTGCGATGTATCAGCTGATCAACAAGTACGGGCTCGGATGCGACATCGTTTCCGGCGGCGAGCTTTATACGGCATTAAAGGGCGGGATGCCGCCTGAACGCATTGAATTTCACGGAAACAACAAGCTTCAGGACGAGCTTGAAATGGCAGTCGATGAAAAAATCGGCACGATTGTCGTCGACAATTTCCGCGAGATCAAACTGCTCGATCACGTTTTGCGCCGCAAGCATGCAAGCATCGGCGTCGTTTTGCGCGTCACGCCAGGCATTGAAGCCGAAACGCATCAGTACATCATGACCGGGCAGTCAAATTCCAAATTCGGGTTTGACATCCGTTCAGGTCAAGCCGAAGAGGCGCTGCAGCAGCTGATGAAGAATCCGCGGATGAACCTGATGGGGATTCATTGCCACATCGGCTCGCAGATTTTTGCCGTCAACGGTTTCCTGATGGCGGCAGAAAAGCTGGTCGAAGTTTTGGCCGACTGGAAGAAGCGTTTCGGATACGAAGCAGACGTTTTGAACCTTGGCGGCGGTTTCGGCATTCGCTACAACGATTTCGATCAGCCGCTTCCGGCCGAAGCATTCGTATCCGCAATCGTGGAACGCGTCAAGGAACTGGTCGCAAAATACGAGCTCAAGATGCCTGAAATCATCATCGAACCCGGTCGCGCCATGGTCGGTGAAGCCGCAACGACGCTTTACACGATCGGTTCGCGAAAGGACGTCGACGGCGTCTGCCACTTTTTGGCCGTTGACGGCGGAATGGGCGACAACATCCGTCCTGCGCTTTACGATGCGCATTACGAGGCATATCTTGCCGATCGTCCGAACGCTTTGCGCGAGCAGATGGTTACCGTTGTCGGCAAGTACTGCGAGTCGGGCGACGTTTTGGTCCATGACTGCGCCTTGCCGAACACCAAGCCGGGAGACATCCTGGCCATGCCGTCGACCGGTGCCTACGGTTATACGATGGCCTCAAACTACAACCGCAATCCGCGGCCTGCCGTCGTTTTTTGCGAAGACGGCAAGTCAAGGCTCGTTGTCAGAAGAGAAACGTATGCCGACATGATGGCGTGCGAACTAGGCTTGGAAGACTAAAAAGAGTCTGATAATCATTCTGAATCAAATGAAATGCCGAACAAGTACGGTCGATTTGCGACTGACTTTGTCCGGCATTTTTTATTTTATAAGATACAGTGCTGCTAAATTTATCTGAACAAGATATCGTTCAAATTTACGGACAAGGCGCCAATTTTTGCTGATTTGTCCGTAAGCAAAACGCATTTTACGGACAAACAGGCATTTTCCAGTGATTTATCCGTAAATTTTTGCCCATTATGATGAGGATTTACGGACAAAGCTGGCTTTTTGGAGCGTTTGTCCGTAAAACTCGGGTCGAAACTTCCAAAATCTTACGGACAAACAGCAATTTTTGCCCATTTTGTCCGTAATCGCCATTTTTCGAGCAGCCAGTTTACGGACAAAATCTCAATTTTCATCGACGTGTCCGTAAACGACAGCGATTTTGCCAAATGCGGCGTCTGCTAAGGCATAAAATAAAGAATTCAATTCTTTTACAAGCCTAAAGCTTTTTGCAGATAATTTGCGACGCCGTCATGATCGTTGTCGAATTCGGTCACGTCGTCTGCGATTCGCTTGAGCTTGTCGGTTCCGTTCTTCATCACGACGCCAAGCCCGGCATAGTCGATCATTTCGGCATCGTTGTGCTCGTCTCCGAAGGCGATGATGTCTTTGCGGTCGATCTTGTAGGTTTTGGCCAAAAACTCAACGCCGTGAGCCTTGCTGATGCCCTTTGGCGACAGTTCGAGAATCGGATTCGGTCCGCCCCAGACGCCGACGTTGATTTTGCTTCCGAAAGCTTTTTCAAGCTTTTTGACGATGTCTGCCTTGCTGTTTTGATCCACCAGCATGGTCATTGCGGCCGGATCGTGCTTGAGATTCGTTCGATTCAGCACCTGATCCTTGCGCAAAGCCGCCGGAAAGAAACCGTCGATCAGCGTGTTCGGCACGTCTGACAGTGCCATCGTCTTGCCCTCTGCCGAAACGACCTTGATTCCGAGGCGTTGTTTTGCCTCTAAAATGTCGAAGGCGATGTTTTTGGAAAACGTCGTCTGATACTCATGCTCCCACTGCTTGTGCGGGATATATCCCAAAGCACCGTTGAAGTTGATCATCGGACCTTTGAGCTTCAGTTCGTCATAATAGCCCACGGCCATTCTGTTGGGCCGTCCGGTGACGATTGAAACGACGTGTCCCGCCTGTTGAGCCTTGTTCAAAACTTCTTTTGTCTTTTGCGTGATTTGCGTTTTGCCGTTAAGCGTTGTTCCGTCCAAATCCAGTGCGATCAGTTTGCGTTTCATGATTTCCTCCGTTTGTGTTGCTTACTCAAAGGTAACACAGAAAGGGGGCGGTGGCAATTTTTAAATTGGGTGTTTGAAGATTTTGAGGGGGAGGATGTCCAGGAAAGTTATTGTAAAAAATTGAAAATGTGTTGGTCAATTTAGAAGAAAATCTCGCTAAAGGGTAAGAAGATTGCTAAAAACAGTCTTGTTCATTAATAGCGAGAGAGGATATAATGGACGTAAATATACGTGGCGATTTCTTGACGGAAAGTTTTATTGAATTTAGAATCGCTATCGAATTTCTAGCGGAAAGGAATTATGATATATGATATACACTCACTCACTCACTCACTCACTCACTCACTCACTCACTCTGATTATTTAG
>ERZ1023901.119-NODE-119-length-17408-cov-20.784821_pt1 | contig 17408 bp, 19 predicted proteins | sample MGYA00380401_ERZ1023901 | MGnify/ENA primary metagenome ERZ1023901 (study PRJEB33179, sample SAMN07448997) | human gut metagenome | biome: Human-gut; feature: Human associated habitat; material: Faeces | host: Homo sapiens | place: India: Bhopal | collected... | reverse complement strand
GCACAACTAGTGCCCGGGAGAAAAAATAATTTACACACAAATTAGGACTTGACTCCGCGCGACCCCCGAAGTAGACAAAAATGGAGTGAAATGCCCGAAATTTGTCTACCGTAGCCTCCAAAACTGGCGCGCGCGGCCCTCAAAGTAGACAAAAACAGAGCAAAAAGCCCGAAATTTGTCTACTGCCCCGTCCCTAGAAACCGCGCGGCCTCGACAGCTGTCATATTGGGAAGTGCTGCCAAAATCAGCCTGCACGCGGCCCATCTTCACAGCGCCTTATCCAAATGCAGCATCGCATCACCGCTTCATCCAAAAGCACTGGATTTAAAAAAAAGAACCGCCGAAAATCGGACGGTTCTTGAGATGTGCCGCGTTTATCTTTTTCTCAGTTATTAGATCATAAACGAAACATTAACGTTTCAACATTGTGGCGGTCTCGAGCTTAACACTCGAATTTGCCGGTTGGAGAAGGTTTTGTGGATTAAGTAACTCTTTGATTTTTGAATCGGGAATGTTGATCTTTTCTTTGAGTAACACTTCAATCGACTCGCCTGTAGCAACCGCCTCCTGAGCAATTTTGGCTGCGGCACGGTAGCCAATTGTTGGAGACAGCGCGGTTGCAAGGCCTGCGGAGTGTGCAGCCATTTCAGCGCAGCGTTGCTCGTTGACTTTGAGATGATCGAGGCAGTTTTTCTTCAAAGTAAGGAGCGCGCCGCGAAGAAGGGATGCGTCTTCAAAAAGATCGTCAAACATTACGGGTTCAAAAGCATTCAGTTCAAGCTGCCCAGACGAACTTGCGAGTGCGATTGCAGCATCATTGCCCACTACTTGAAATGCAGCTTGCGCACAAACTTCAGGAATGACTGGGTTGACTTTGCCGGGCATGATTGATGATCCGGCTTGAACTTTTGGCAGTTCCAGTTCATGGAGACCGGCTTGCGGACCGCTACCAAGGAGACGCAGGTCGTTTGTAATCTTGATCAGATCGGTGGCCAGATTTTTATATGCGCTTGACAATGCCACATAGCAATCCGTGTTTTGCACGGCATCCGACAAATCTTCAGCTTGAGTCAACGGCATTCCAGAGAGACGACGCAATTCAGGAACCACAGCGTCACAGTATTCCTGAGTTGCGCAGATGCTGGTGCCGATCGCCGTTCCGCCAAGGGGCACTTCAAGCAAAGAAGCTGAGGCTGCTTCGATTCGCTTGTAGTCGCGCATGAGGACACGATAGTACGCGTGAAACTCCTTGCCAAACGTTGTCGGAACTGCATCTTCAAGTTGGGTACGGCCCATTTTTAAGGAGAAGCGGTGTTCATGAGCCAGTTTAAGAAATGAGGATGCAGTCTTCTCAAGCTGATCCAAGAGATCGGTCGCATATTCCACCAGAGCCATGTGTCCGGCGGTCGGATAGACGTCGTTTGTCGATTGTGCCATGTTGACGTCATCGTTTGGATGAATCAGCTCATATGTACCTTTCTTTGCCCCGGCCATTTCCGCTGCGAGGTTGGCGATTACCTCGTTAGCGTTCATGTTGGTGCTCGTCCCGGCGCCGCCTTGAATAGCTGGAGTCCGCAATTCTGAAGCAAAACGATTAAAATCGTCCAAAATAGCTTCGCATGCGCCGACGATCATCCGGTGCTTATCGGCTGCCAACCTGCCCGTTTCGGCATTCGCATTTGCGCAAGCTTCCTTTACGAGAATCAAATTCCTTACAAGTCTTCCATCGACCGGCCGACTCGTGACAGGGAAATTATCGCGAGCACGCTCGGTGTGAATGCCATAATACGCAGCATCGTCAACAGCTTTGGTACCTAATGAGTCGCTTTCAATCCGCATTGTAAAAACCTACCTTTCAAAATCTGAATCAACTTACGTGTTATATAATATAACATCAACCGCCGAATTACGATACCTTATCCGTTTTTGCGTGGAAAACAATGTGTGCGGCGTTTTCAACTTAAGATTTTTAAGTCTGCAGGCTATGTCGCTTAAAAAATGCAGGGCGTTGATTCGCCGTTTGTTTTTGGAGCCTCAAGGTTCGAAACGCACGCTGCTGTTCTTTGCGCGGCCAGGATGAATCATCGTCCCGGCGCGTCGGGTTGCTCTTTGCTGCCTTGGTCAGACACCGCGGCCGTCTGCTCTGCATTTTGCCAAAAAAAGAGCCGCAACCAGGGCTGCGACTCTCTATTCTTCATCTTCAGGCACGAGCGCACGCGGCTCCACGCTGGTCGAAAAAACGATTTGGGTCTGCGTTTCGCCGAATCTCTGCAAATCATTGATAAACTCGTCCAGATCCTTCGTCGTTTTAAAACGGCAGGTCAAAATCTGCGAATACTTGCCGGTCACGCAGTCGCATCCGACGACGTTCCTGCATCCTTTGACGTAAGGGTAAAATTCGTCTTTGTCTTTTGGTGCAAGGCACAAGCTGACGAATGCCTTGATAGGGTATCCCAGTTTTTCACAATCGACTGCTGCGTGGAATCCCGTTATGTATCCGTGTTCCTTCAGGTGCGCGATTCTTGAGCTCACGGCCGGGGCTGAAATAAAGCATTGCTTGCTGAGTTCTTTTAGAGACATTCGCGCATCCTGTTCCAGACATCCTAAGATGGTGCGGTCAATCTGATCCATATAAATCCCTCCATGTTATATAATATAACACCAGGCTGGCGATTTAAGCAATAAAAAAAGGCCAACCCCCTTGGCCTAATAACATCCTGTTTAATTTGTCGCGCTTTTGGCGAGCGCGTATTTTTTCACCTGGGCTTCAACTGCCTCAAGGTCAAGCGGTTTTTGGCTTGATTCAAACGTTATGATCAAGTCGTTTCCCAAACCGTGCTTCAGATATTCGTTGTGTTTTCTGATGGCGTTGTTGACGTAATGCAAATCATCCATCATTCCGAAATGTTCATAATAAACCAAGCGGTTGTTTCTGACGTCATAGATCGTAAAATCAGGATAAACGATCGTCCCGTCGCCCATATCGAGCCTCATTTCGTATCTGTATGGCACTCCGAGCATATACAGCAGGTCCGCAATCAGCTTCTCCGACTTTGAACGAACCGTGTCGCCCTTAAGAGTCTTGAACCCATTTTCGACAGGACGCATTTTTGCGTATCCCTTTGAAACCCATTCGTTGATCTTGTATTCCATCGATTTTGCGAGCGGTGCAGTGAAATTTTTGAATTCGTCCGGTAAATTTTCGTAAATCTCCAAATAGGAAGATTCGCTGTCTGTTTTCAAAAACCGATTGATCGCCTTAAGTCGCTGCTTGGCAAATTTCAGGCACGCAACGTCATGCATCTTCTGGGCCAATCCCTTGATCACGCTGATGTTGCTTTTGGGAAGGTAGGTTGTTTTCTTTCTTTCTGAATCATATCTCTTGAACCATGATTTTCCCTTGTATTTGACAACGTGAAGCGTTCCCTTCGGAGCCGCTTTGATTCTTTTTTCGAGCACGTCGATCTGTTGCAAAACTTTGTCGTGCTCGGCTAACAATAATGCGTGCAGTGAGTCCATATGATTCCCCCTTATATTAAAATTGTTTTAATTATACTCTTATTTCAGGCTTATTCAATACTTAAAACACGATGTAATATTTTTGTAAAATGCAGGGCTTTGATGGCTACGGGTCGGGTGCAATTGTACCACGGCTAAAAAGCTATGGCCGTGGGTTCCAAAGCATCATTTGCCGTGCACTGCGGTACCCCTGGGACGCATGTCTTCAGCTAAACCGATTCGCACGGAGCTGAAAGTAGAACAAAAACAGGAAAAAAAGAAAAAATGTTCTACCGCGGAGTCCAAAATCGATTCGCGCGGAGCTGAAAGTAGAACAAAAACAGAGAAAAAAGAAAAAATGTTCTACCGCGGAGTCCAAAATCGATTCGCGCGGAGCTGAAAGTAGAACAAAAACAGAGAAAAAAGAAAAAATGTTCTACCGCGGAGTCCAAAATCGATTCGCGCGGAGCTGAAAGTAGAACAAAAACAGAGAAAAATGAAAAAATGTTCTACCGCCACCTCCAAAACCGATCCGCACGGCCCTGAATAATGAACGGAATTCTCGCTTCGCTGCGAATTCCCTCGATCTAAAGCAAAAATGACAAGATTCCCGGTTTCCCGAGAATCTTTTTTCAATAGTATATAAGGAACAGATGCTCACTGTGTTCGCATCTGGTTTACATAATTCACGCCTTGCCATCTCCGGTATCATATCCCACCGCACCCATCATCTTCATTCATAAACAGTCATAACCATTCAAATTAATGAAACTTTTTGACGTTTTTTGATTGCTTTTTCTCAAACGCCATGTTATTATACTATCGGAAGGTGATGAAAGTGCTTGCAGAAGAGAGACAGCAAATGATTTTGCAAATGTTGAAGGAAAACAAAGTCGTCAAGCTTCAGGAAATCTGCGAAAAGTCAGGCTGCTCGGAATCATCCGCCAGAAGGGACTTCCAGCTGCTTGAAGAGAAGAATCTTTTAGTCAGAGTGCACGGCGGTGCCAAAATCAAGTATTCATTGTCGAGCGAACCGGACATGTCGGGCAAGGCGACACGCAATACTTCTGAAAAAAATGCGATTGCGCATGCTGCGGCAAAACATATTCAGCAGGATGATGTGATTTATCTTGATGCCGGCACTTCAACGCTTGCAATGGTTCAATATCTTGAACCGGAACAGAACTTGACGGTTGTCACGAACGGCGTCATGCACGCATCCATGCTTGCCGACAAGGACATCAGGACGATTCTGATCGGCGGCGAACTCAAAAATACGACAAAGGCCATCGTTGGCGTTGAAGCGATCAACTCGCTCAAGAAGTACCGATTCAACAAAGTTTTCATTGGGATGAACGGCATTCACCCTCGTTATGGCTACACCACCCCTGATCCCAACGAAGCTGCCGTCAAGCAGGTTGCGATGGAACAAAGCGAACAGTGCTACGTGCTTGCTGACCATACGAAATTTGATGAGGTCTCGTTCGTCAAGGTTGCTGACGTTTCGAAAGCACAAATCATCACCACGCAGTTGTTTCCAAAGATAAGCAGTCAGTACAATAAGCAGACAACGATACAGGAGGTAGAAAAATGATTTATACGGTGACGGTCAACCCCTCAATCGATTACATCGTTCAGCTCAAGAACCTGACATTGGGCGAAGTCAATCGCATGGACTATGACAACAAGCTTCCGGGGGGAAAGGGCATCAATGTTTCGCGCATCTTGAAAGAGCTCGACGTGGAAAATACAGCGCTCGGCTTCCTGGGCGGCTTTACCGGCAGATTCGTTGAAGAATCGCTTGAAAACGTCGGTTTGAGCACGAGTTTTACGCATATTAAGGAAGACACGCGCATCAACGTTAAAATCAAGGCAGAAGAAGAAACTGAAATCAACGGCCGCGGTCCGGTGATTTCTGAAGAAGAATTGGTCGAGTTCAAAAAGCAGTTTGAAAAATTGGAAAAGGGCGACGTCGTGATTTTTGCGGGCAGCCTTGCACCTAATCTTGATGATGATTTTTATGCGGAACTGATTGACGTGATTCGCGAAAAGGGCGCGGATTTCGTAATCGACACGACGGGCGAAAGCTTGATGAAGACGCTTGAAAAGAAGCCGCTTGTCGTTAAGCCGAACAATCACGAATTGGCCGATCTTTTCCACGTTGAACTGAAATCGATGGATGACGTTGCGAAATACGGCAAGAAACTTTTGGAGCTTGGCGCACAGCACGTCTTGATTTCAATGGCAGGCGACGGCGGCATGATGATTACAAAAGACAAGGTCTATCGTTCATATGCGCCAAAGGGTACGGTCATCAACTCGGTTGGTGCCGGTGATTCGATGATCGGCGGATTTACCGGAACCTTTGCCAGGACGGGCGACGTTTTGGAAGCATTCCGTTACGGTCTTGCCTGCGGTTCAGCCACTGCATTTTCCGAAGACCTTGCAGACAAGAATAAGATCAACGAAATTTTGCCATTGATCAAAATCGAAGAATATAAATAAGGAGGGAATATCTCATGGACATTCGCGAACTATTAAGAACGGACCTGATGATCATGGATCTTAAGGCTCAGACAAAGGCTGAAGTCATCGATGAAATGGTCCACAATCTGTTTGAAAAGGGCGTCATCAAGGACGAAGAAGCATATAAAAAAGACATTATCAAACGTGAAGAAGAAGGTTCGACCGGAATGGGCGACGGCATTGCCATTCCGCATGCGCACAACGAAGCCGTCAACGAACCGGCTGTAATGTTTGCCAAGAGCGAAGCGGGCGTTGACTACGACTCGCTTGACGGACAGCCGGCACATCTCTTCTTCATGATTGCAGCTCCCGAAGGCGGCGACAACACTCACCTGCAGGCTTTGGCAGCATTGTCTCAGGTATTGATGAATCCTGACGTTACGAGCGCTTTGAAGTCCGCCGATACGCCTGAAAAGGTTCAGGCAATTTTTGCTGATGCGGTTGCAAGGAAGGAAGCTGAAAACAAGGCTCAGGAAGAAGCTGAAAAGCAGGCGGACAACGCACCTGCAAGCGATCGTCCGTACATTGTTGCCGTCACGGCCTGCCCGAACGGCATTGCGCATACGTACATGGCAGAAGAAAACCTCAAGAAGGCTGCTGAAAAGCTCGGCGTTGACATCAAGGTCGAAACGAACGGCTCAGAAGGCGTCAAGCATCTTCTTTCAGATTCAGAAATTGCGCGCGCAAAGGGCGTCGTCATTGCTGCCGACAAGAAGGTCGCAATGGCACGCTTCAACGGCAAGCAATTGATTTCAAAACCCGTAACGAGCGCCATCAAAAATCCTGAAGAACTGATTCAAACGATTCTTGACGGCAAGGCTCCTGCATACAAAGCAGAAGCGGGTGAAGAAGAATCATCTTCTGCATCTTCAAACGACACGGTCTGGGGCAGCATCTACAAGCAGCTGATGAACGGGATTTCTCATATGCTTCCGTTCGTTATTGGCGGCGGGATTTTGATGGCTATCTCATTTATCGTTGAACAGTACATGGGCGGCGCAAAATCACCTGCATTCATCTTCTTGAATAATGCCGGCAACATGGCCTTTGCCTTCATGGTTCCGGTTCTTGCCGGATACATTGCCGAAGCCATTGGCGATCAGCCGGCCCTGATGCCAGGTTTCGTCGGCGGTTTCATGGCAACCGTCTACTCCGGCTCGTTCGGCGGCGCATATACTGCTAACGTCATGTCCGATGCCAAATCAGCAGCCGGCTTCCTTGGCGGTATCGCAGCCGGTTTCATTGCCGGCCATATGATGAACGGCTTGAAGAAGCTCTGCAAGAACCTGCCGAAGTCAGTCGAAGGCATGAAGCCGATGCTGATCTATCCGATTTTAGGCTTGCTGTTCATCGCACTGATCATGTACTTCATCGTCAACCCGATCTTCTCAACGATCAACGTCTGGATCACGAACTTCCTGAATCACCTCGGCACGGGCAATGCCGTCCTGCTCAGCCTGATTCTGGCCGGCATGATGTCCATCGACATGGGCGGTCCCTTCAACAAAGCCGCATACGTCTTTGCATCCGGTGCCTTCGCAAACGATCCGCATTCAACGGCCGCAGCAGGCTTGATGGCTGCAGTCATGGTCGGCGGCATGGTGCCTCCGTTCGCAACTGCGCTTGCAACAGTGCTCTTCCCTAAGAAGTTCACGGAACAGGAACGCCGCGCCGGCGTCTCCAACTGGGTTCTCGGCTTCTCCTTCATCAGTGAAGGCGCGATTCCGTTCGCAACGGCCGATCCAGGTCACGTGATTCCTTCCTGCATCGTCGGTTCTGCCGTTTCAGGAGCTCTCATCGGCTTGTGGCACGTATCCGTTCCCGCACCGCACGGCGGCTTCTGGGTAACGCCGCTTGCAAACAACCCGCTCGGCTACATTCTTGCCGTTGTCATCGGTACGATCGTTGCCGGACTCATCCTCGGCTTCTGGCGCAAGGATGCTGATGAAAAATAAATGATTGACGGGACTTCTCCTTGAGAAGTCCTGTTTTTGTGCTCTGCATCTTGACTGAAGTGCCAAAAAACGAACTGCCGGACCTTTTGAATGGGACTGCAGTTTTGGGACATAGGGTAGAATATAAGTCGTAGGGGGTGGTGCTCCCCCCTCGCTTTATCCGTGGTTGTTGTTGATTTGAATTACTTCAGATTGAGCTCCTTTCTCCTTTATACAAGGGTTCGAAGAGCCTATTTTAAAAGCAGTCGATTGTTTCGGCTGCTTTTTTTGTCAAATGCAGTGCGTTGATGGCTGCTGATCGCGCGCCCCCGAAGTAGACAAAAAACGAGTGAAATGTCGAAATTTTGTCTACCGTAGCCTCCAAAAAGGCCCCGCGCGCCCTCCGAAGTAGACAAAAACAGAGCAAAAAGCCTTGATTTTGTCTACCGCCACCTCCAAAAAGGCCCCGCGCGGTCCTCGAAGTAGACAAAAACAGAGCAAAAAGCCCGAATTTTGTCTACCGTAGCCTCCAAAAAGGCCCCGTGCGGTCCCCAAAGTAGACAAAAAACGAGCGAAATGCCTGAATTTTGTCTACGCCGCCACCCCCCAAACCCCTCAACTCAATCTGTCGGAATTCTCGCTCGCTGCGAATTCCCCCAATCCAAATCAGAAAGGACAAGATTCTCGGCAGGCCGAGAATCTTCTTCCGATAAATCAATAAGGAACAGATGCTCACGTTGTTCGAATCTGATTTTTGTTGACAGCATGTCTATGTATTCATAGCTTTTTTGTATATATTGTAATGACAAAATGTTGACAAAAAGAGCATTTTTATATACGATATCCTTGAATGGAGGTGTTCCATATGTCAACAACGAATTTAAACATCAGAACAGATAAGGATGTCAAAGAGAAAGCAGAGAAAATTTTCAATGAACTTGGATTAAACATGACCAGTGCCGTAAATATTTTTCTGAGAACTGCTATTCGTGAACGCGGCATTCCGTTTGAATTGAAATTGGACGTGCCGAACGAAACAACGATTGCAGCGATTGAAGAGGGGAGGAAAATGGCTTCCGATCCATCTTCAACAAGATATTCCAACATTGATGAATTGAGGGATGCGCTTGAAAAATAAGTACGATATTCAGTTCACCAGTCAGTTTAAGAGGGATTTCAAGCTTGCGAAAAAGCAGCATAGGAATCTTGATAGATTGTTTAAAGTGATTGATGTTTTAGCGGCTGGCGGCACATTGGACGAAAAGTACAGAGATCATGCTCTTACGGGTAATTACAAGGGCACACGCGAATGTCACGTTGAACCGGATTGCCTGCTCATCTATGAAATTCGCCAAGACGTGCTGGTCCTGTTTCTTTACAGGCTAGGCACACATTCTGAATTGTTTTAAAAAGCACGTTGGAATTTGCCGACGTGCTTTTTTGTTTCATGAAAATGCAGTGCCGCATCCCTAATTTGTTTGTGATACCTGCGCTTGAGTAAACGGATGACCAGTCTTGAACTGACGTGCGAAGTGCTGAAACCTGCTTGTGCACGGAGGCGAACAGCATTCGCCGTGTGCTTCGGCCCCCCCCCGGGTCCGAAGCAATGTGCGTTGGACGCTGCCTTCGCCCCCTGATTCGCACGAATTCCACCGCAGCTGGCCGCGCGGTCCTCGAAGTAGACAAAAACAGAGGAAAATGCCCGAATTTTGTCTACGCCTCCGCTCCCCAATACGCAAAAAAGCGCCCCGACCCCGTCGCGGCGCTTCCTATTATCCATCATTTCACGCTGGCAGCCATCTTGACCAGCGTATCGATATTCTTTCCCTTCAACGTATACAAAACGTTGCCCTTGTTCCACGTCAGCACGTTTTCGCTGGCGGTTGCTTCAAACTGTCCGCCGCCTTTTGTACTTGGTGCCGGCAGGTAGTATCGTTCAAGCAGGTCAACGACGTGTTGTGCTGTCGGAACAGGATCTTCGCCAACGACTGCACTCGCATGAACGACGAATGACCATCTGCCTTCGTTCCATTGCAGGTAGCGTTGTCCCGCACCCGAGTCCATGACGCCGCTGATGCCGTGTCCAAGATCGACTGTCGGCAATCCGCTTGAGCTGTCTGATGGCTGGTAAGGCACGTCGTTTGCGGCTGCGCTCTCGCTGTCATAATTCTTTTTGACAAACGTTGCGTAAGGTACGTGTCCGCTGATCGCCCCGTCATTCAACCCGTATGGGCTGTAGCTTACGATGTAGTCAACGGAGAAGTTGTTCGCATCGCCGGTATAACGCATATTCAAATATCCGGGTGCCGAATCGAGTCCGTTTGAGCTCGGAAGCAAGATGTTTCCTAAGTTGTTTCGTATTGAAGCATTAAGTTCTGATAATCGTTTGTTGTTTAAATCCAGTGTCGAAGAAGATGTTGATGTTTCTCTTGCCTCGAGGTTTGAGCCGGAACTCGAAGAAGCGTCAGAAACTGAACCGGCACTGGAAGTTGAGGCATCTTTTTTGACGGAGCTTGATGATTGTGACTTTTCTTGAGATTTTTTCGTTCTGACTGACGATATCGAACTTGTTTTTTCGCTTTCGTTTGAAGTTTTTTCACCTTTTTTTTGATTTGAGCAAGCCCCTAAAATCAAACCTGAAACAAGCAAAATTCCGAAAAGCTTCAATTCTTTTTTCATATATACCACTCCTTTTTGTAACCGCAACCTTTAAATGTCGATAACCCTTATTTCACCTATAATGATACTCCTTTTAGTTAGTGTTTGATATAAATAAATTGTGAACTAAAATATAACATTGAATAATATTTATGAATGATAAAATTAAAGTGGGGCAAATTTGCCCTACTTTCCGTATTCTAATGTGGTAGAATGTTCTTTATAGGACTTTGATAGAAATTAGAAGGATTATCGATAATGCGTTATCAATTATTTGCATTGCATTACAGTTATATAATAATCGATAATTCGATTGGCTATTTTTTGAAAAACTATGTAAATTAAGAAAACACCTGTCTTGAATTATGTTAAAATGGTGAGAGTAATCTACATATGAGGAGAAGTGAAATGAACGACAACAATAATGAAGAAACAGTTATCGATTTATCCCAACTGTTCGGAGCTGTCAGGAAAAGCATTGTCAGCATTATCATCTGGGGCATCGCAGGCTTGCTGGTGTCCCTATTTGCGACCTTTGTTTTGATGACTCCAAAGTACAGTTCGACGATCGATATTTTGGTCAATCAAAAAGCAGATAACACCCAGATGCAGTACACGGCACAACAGGCCGACTTGCAGGCAATCAATACTTATAAGGATGTCTTGCAAAAAGCAGTCATCTTGGCTCCTGTCGTCAAAGAAGTCAAAGAGCGCGACAACTATCAAGGATCCGTCGGTACTTTGCAGAAAGCGATGGCGATTACGAACCAGACCAACTCACAGGTGCTGAGCGTGACCGTAACCGACACGAATGCCTATACGGCCGCAGATCTTGCCAATACGATCGGCAAGGTCTTCGCTAAAAAGATCAAGACAATGATGAAAATTGACAACGTTACTATAGTTACTAAAGCAACAGCTAATACCATCCCTGTTTCACCAAGCAAGTTTAAGAATGCTTTGATTGGCTTAGTGCTTGGATTATTGATCGGCGTTGCGATTGCCGTCATCAAAGAACTTCGCGATACGACCGTCAAGGATACGGACTTCTTGACCAAGGAACTCGGTTTGACGAATCTTGGCGCCATTTACCACATCAGCAGCGACAACCATGATTACGGCTTGGTCAAAATCATTGAAAAGAACGAAAGCGTTCCGGAAAATGGCGATGGACATCATGTTCGTCGTCGCGTTTAGATTAGCGGAGGTATGAAATGTCATTGTTTAAGAAAAAGAAAAAACATCTTGAAACTACAACAATGGATTACGGCGTTCGCATGATCACCGTATCCAAAGCAGGTTCGGCCAACACGGAACAGTTCAACACGATTCGCACGAACATCGAATTTTCAAGCGCTGACGAACAGTTCAAATCAATCATGCTGACGTCATCGATGGCCTCGGAGGGCAAGTCGACCGTTGCGGCCAACTTGGCCGTTTCGTTTGCTCGTCAAGGCAAGAAAACGTTGCTGGTCGATTCCGACTTGAGACGTCCAACGCTCAACGCGACATTCAGCATCGCTGATCCGAAGGGCTTGACGAACTTTTTGACGGAAAAAGACATGCCGGCAAATGCCGTGATTTATAAGACAACGGTTGATAACTTGAGCGTTATGCCAAGCGGTCCGGTGCCGCCCAATCCGTCAGAATTGATCGGATCGCGGAAAATGGCTGGCTTGATCAAGGTTTTGGAAGATAACTTTGATCTTGTGATCTATGATGCCCCACCGCTATTGAGCGTAACCGATGCCCAGCTGATTTCGACGCGTGTTGATGGCACCGTTCTTGTCGTTCGAGAAGGCAAAACTGAAAAAGAAGCTTTGCGTCAGGCAGTCGGATTGTTGAATCACGTCAATGCCAAAATTATCGGGACGATTTTCAATGACGTCAAAGGAGCATCCGGTAGTGGCTACTATGGATATTACGGCTACTATGGATATTATGGGAAAGAAGACAAGAAATAATGCGATTTGACAAGATTGTTGACCTGCATTGTCACATCCTTCCCGGGATTGATGATGGTTCCAAAAATTTAGAAACGTCTTTGAAACTTGCTGAAGCAGCGGTTGCGGACGGCGTGACGCATATTTTGGCGACGCCGCATCATCTTGACAATGACTATGTCAATCACAAAGATGACGTCATCAAAGTCTGTGATGATTTTCAGACCGAACTTGACAACAGGGATATCCCGTTGACGGTCTTTCCCGGTCAAGAAGTTCACATCAACGGTGATCTGGTTGAACGTTACGATGATCTTTTAGGCATTGATGAGCAGAAACGCTACATGTTGTTGGAATTTCCGCACGGTGACGTTCCAGGCTATGCGGAACAGCTTATTTTTGGTTTGAAGCGTAAGGGAACGATTCCTGTAATCGTTCATCCTGAAAGAAACAAGAAGATTCAGGACAATTTGGACATCTTATATGATTTCATCTCAAACGGTGCCTTGGCACAGGTTACCGCAACAAGCTACGTTGGAGGCTTTGGCGAGCACGTTGCACAAATTTCGCATGACATGGTTGAACACAATCTTGTTCAAGTCGTTGCTTCTGATGCTCACAGCTTGCCGGGCAGAAAGTTTGTTTTGAGCGAAGCATTGTACCAGATTGCTGAAGATTTTGGGGAACAAAAGGCATTGGAATTTGAAAGCAATGCCGAAAAATTGATTAATGGCGATTACGTGACGGCACGTGACTATTCGCCGATCAAAAAGAAAAAAAGGTTTTTGTTTTTTTAAATGTGGTTGAGAAGAAAGGATAATAGTGTTTATTATGATATGAAGTCTTAATCTGATTGATTATTGTGAGATAGTGTTGGTGTATATTCTGTAATTTTTTTGAAATCCATTACTAACTTAGCTAAGAAAGAGGAGAGTGTCAAATGGAGGATAGTAATAAAATGAAAGTTTGTTTAGTTGGGTCATCTGGTGGTCATTTAACACACCTCTATATGTTAAAGCCTTTTTGGGCAGGTAAGGATCGTTTTTGGGTTACCTTTGATAAAGAAGATGCTAGGAGTCTTTTGAAGGATGAAAAAATGTATCCTTGTTATTATCCGACAAATCGTAGCCTTAAAGCACTGGCTAAGAACACGAAAATTGCGTGGAATATTCTTCGAAAGGAAAAGCCAGATTTGATTATTTCATGTGGTGCGGCCGTGGCCGTTCCTTTTTTCTATTTAGGAAAAATGATGGGGGCAAAATTGGTCTACATTGAAGTTTTTGATCGTATTGATAAGCCGACAATGACTGGAAGAATTGTTTATCCAATTGCGGACAAGTTTATAGTTCAGTGGGAAGAGCAGAAGAAGGTATATCCGAAGGCAATCAATCTTGGAAGCATATTCTAGTAAACAGAGGGCGAGAATGATGATTTTTGTAACGGTAGGAACGCATGAGCAACAATTTAATAGGCTAGTCAAAAAAATTGATAATTTAAAAAAAGATGGAACATTTAAAGATGATGTGATTATTCAAATTGGTTTTAGTACATATGAGCCTAAATATTGTCAGTGGAGCAAATTTATTTCATATCAGCAAATGTTGGAAAATGTTAAAAATGCACGAATTGTAATTACTCATGGAGGTCCATCTAGTTTCATTATGCCGTTGCAAATAGGTAAGGTGCCGATAGTAGTTCCACGCCAACATAAATTTAACGAGCATGTGAACGATCATCAAGTAGAATTTGTGCGAGATGTTTCAAAGCGTATGGGTACAATCATTGATGTGGAAGATATTGAAGAACTTGGCGACGTCATATCTAATTATGATCAAATCGCTTCTGGAATGGTAAATAGAGTTGGTAGCAATAATGAAAGGTTTAATGAAGAATTGGAGAAGTTGGTAGAAGAATTATTTTGAGGATGTGCGATGAAAAAAATTGAATTAGAAGAGTTAAAGCAAATAGAACTCAATATGATGCAAGAAATCAATAAGGTATGTCAAGATAATGGAATCCACTATTACATGGTTGGGGGAACTTTGTTAGGGGCTGTTCGTCATAAGGGTTTTATTCCATGGGATGATGATATCGATATAGCAATGCCGCGAAAAGACTTTGAAAAGTTCTGTGCAGCACTGAAAGAGAAGAAATTCAATTATGAGGTGCAATTTTATGACAATGTAGATAATTATGGATATGCTTCTCCGAAAATTGTGGATAAGCGAACAGTGCTTGTTGACTATAAGTTAGGCTTTGGAAGAGAAGAAGGATCTGTATTTATAGATGTATTTTTATATGATGGTATGGGGGAAAATTTGAGAGAAGCATATATGCGTTATTTCTTTTTGAAGATTTTCAAAAAGATGGTTTTTCTTAGTAAAAGAAACTTTAAAATGGAGAGTGCTGTAAAATCAATTGTATTTTTTCTTCCGTGTGCGGTATGTAAATTGATTGGAGCTAAAAGGCTCAACATTTTTTACAATAAATTGTGTGCAAAACACGATTTTTATAATTCGGAATATGTTGCTTGTGTTGCAGGAAGATATGGAAAACGAGAGGTATTTAAAAGGAAAATCTTTGAAAAGACAATTGCTATGACGTTTGAAAACTTAAGCCTCCAAGCACCACAAGAGTATAAAACATATCTAACTTCGATATATGGAGATTATATGAAATTGCCATCCAAAGAAAAGCAGGTAAGTAATCATACGTCTGAAGAATGGTGGAAGGATTAATACAATAAAATATATAATTAATAAAATTATGTGTGCCTTCGCGTAATAGGCGATAAAAAGATTGTTATATGTAGATGTAAAAACTTTTTTGGCAACTGTTATATTTTTATCGAGTCACAATTGAAAGAATTGTAAAATAATCATTTGTTATTTAATTAAATTTTTATATTGAACTAACGGCTAAGATTTTTAATGACATAAAATTAAAATTATGTTATGTCTTTGTTTTAAATGATAGCATAGTGTTTTAGAGGATAGGTATGAATAAGAAAATAAAAATATCAATGGTCACAAATCATTTTGGCATCACGGGAATTAGCACAGTTATTATAAATTACTGCAAAGAATTATATCATCGTAAATATGATTTGACGGTTATTGCGGGTCAACCAATTGCAGAGGAAAATAAAGTTGAATGTGTAAAAAATGGTATACATCTAATTGAGTTGCCATCGCGTCATAAGGATCCGGCAAAACATTATATAGGACTGTGGAAAGCGCTCAAGCAGAATCACTATGACATCGTTCATATACATGGTAGTAGTTCTATGATGGCAATCGAACTGACAATTGCAAAGCTTGCTGGAGAAAAAATCAGAATTGCCCATAGTCATAATAGTATGTGTTCAAATATGAAAATTCATAAAATTTTGAATCCATATTTCAGAAAAACATATACAAAATCACTTTCTTGTGGAAAGTTGGCAGGCGATTGGCTATTTGGTGAAAATAATTTTGAAATATTGCCGAATGGATTTCATACAGAGCAATTTGTATTTGATGAGTCAGAGCGTGAGAAAATACGAAGAAAACTTGGTATTGAGGATAGATTTGTTGTTGGACATGTTGGCAGATTCAATGAACAAAAAAATCAGACATACCTGATTAAATCTTTTGAACATGTTGCAAAAGTACGCAGTGATGCGGTACTTTTGTTGGTTGGAACAGGGCCTGATTTTGATAAGATCAAATATATTGTAGATAATAGTTTATATAGAGATCAAATTATCCTTTACGGAGTTACGAAAGAAACTAGAGCAGTGTACTCGGCAATGGATGTTTTTGTGTTCCCATCAAAATTTGAAGGGCTTCCAGTCGTATTACTGGAAGCGCAGATTACTGGATTGCCTTGCATTGTTTCTGATAAGATAACAAATGAAGTTGATTTTGGAGAAATATGCTGGTTGTCAGTTGAAGAAGATCCTCAAAATTGGGCAAAAGCTATCCTGCAAACTGCAGTGCGTTCTAATACCCAACGCAGTGATTACAGAAAAGAACATATAACAAAAATCGAACACTATGACATAAGCCAAACAGTAAAACAGCTAGATACGATATATGACGATCTTATTCAACGATAAGGAGAAAATACGATGCCTACATACGAAGGATTGAGATTAAAAGTACTAAAATATTGGAGAGTTGGCTTGGCCAACTGGAGAAAAAAGCAACTCAAGTCTACTGACTTTACAATTATTTCCAACAATTGTTGGGGCGGTATGATTTATGAAAGCTATAATTTGAAAAAAAGTCGCCAACAGTGGGGATGTTCTTTATGGCAAAAGACTATGTTGAGTTTTTGTCTGATTTAAAAGGATACATCAGTAGTGAACTTATTTTTATCAAACCAGAAGAATCTCGTTGGAAAGATATGCCACAATTGGCTGAAGATGAGAGATTCGGGCATTATCCCGTAGGTGTGTTGTCGAATGGAAAAAATACGATTGAACTTTTCTTCTTACACTATCACAGTGAGCAGGAAGCACGTGAAAAATGGCAACGCCGGATCAAGCGAATCAATTGGGATAGAATGCTGGTTAAATTTAATGATCAGAATGGCTGTACGGAAAAAGAAGGATGGTACACGGTTATTCACCAGTTCCCTAAACATGATTTTATAATGGCTTCTTATGAGCCGTTTGGGAAAAATAAATATATAGATATTACATCTGTCATAAACAAGTTATAAAGCAAATGATTTTCTCTGTACTGGTTTGATTGTATCCAAATGTCAGTTAGCTTCATTAAAAGATTGTGTGAATTTTTAATTTTTGATAAGCAAACTTAAAATGAATTAAAATAGAATTCGTACACAGAGTAAAATTCCCGTA
>ERZ1023901.108-NODE-108-length-18453-cov-19.846668_pt1 | contig 18453 bp, 8 predicted proteins | sample MGYA00380401_ERZ1023901 | MGnify/ENA primary metagenome ERZ1023901 (study PRJEB33179, sample SAMN07448997) | human gut metagenome | biome: Human-gut; feature: Human associated habitat; material: Faeces | host: Homo sapiens | place: India: Bhopal | collected... | reverse complement strand
TTGCATAAAAATTCAAGAATAAAAGCAAACAACGATTTAATCAGCGCTTCCCTAACGGCAAAAAGTTTCCTGTGGGTAAGAACCACAGTGGTGCCCTGCCGGGGAGTAAACTTTTTAGATTACCAAAAGGAGCCAAACCATGACAGAAGGAGAAAGTCTGTTTTTACAGGGGAAAATTGATGAAGCCTATGAAGTGCTGGAAAAAGAGAAAACAGGACGGGCCCTCTATCTGTTAGGCCTCATAGAACGGGAAGGCTATGGCCACCGGAAGGCTGACGAAGAGAAGAGCCGTCAATTCTTTGAAGAAGGAAAGAAACAGGGCAGCCCTCTCTGTAGCGTGGCCCTGTTTCAGGGAGAAACGGGAAAGACTATGTGGGACACGGTGAACCAGGATTTCTCCCGGGTCCTTCTCTCCGCCAACCATGGAGATGTACTGGCTATGGACGAAGCCGGCCTTTTCTACATCGGCGGCGGCGTCATTCTGGACTACGAAGAAGGAGTGAAATGGCTGGCCAAAGGCGCTTTCTATGAATATTGGAAAGCCCTCTATGATCTGGGCATGTTCTACTATGAATGCAACACCAGTGACGACAGCGAAGAAAAAGCCATGGTCTGCTTCAAGAAGGCCGCGGAATTTCATGACAAAGAAAGCCAATACATGCTGGGTCTTATGCTGGCCATGAAAGCCAGGACGGAAAAAGACATGAAGGAAGCTGTTTCATGGATGGAAACATCCTGGGAGGAGGGAAACGAAGAGGCCGCCCTGTTTCTGGGGAAACTGTATGAAGGAACCGTAGATACAGACATGGAAATGGTCCCGTCACCGGAAAAGGCAAGGCTGTGGTTTGAAAAAGCGGCGTCCAAAGGAAATGGGGAAGCCCTGGCAGAACTGGCCTTCTTCTACGAAAACGGCGTCACCGTACAAAAAGACAGCCAAAAAGCGGCAGACCTTCTCAAAGACGCCGTGGGCTGCGGCTATGACGAAGCCCTTTTCTCCCTGGCCCTTCATTACCTGGACGAAGAAAAAGAGGACGAGGCCCTGCCATACATGGAAGCCGCCGCAGCCAAAGGAGAAGAACGGGCCCTCTACCTGGCAGGCATGATGTACCTCTATGGCAAAGGAACAGAACCGGACAGAGAAAAAGGCATAGACTACCTGCGGGAAGCAGAGCTCCATGGCTCGCAGGAAGCAGCGGAAGAATTAAAGAAACAGGGGATTTATGATATCTAGTGAGCTAGTGAGCTGGTGAGCTGGTGGTCCCGCTATCGGCTTACGGCTATATGGACAAGCCCTGACGGGCGTGAGGGTTGACGGCCCGCTAGGCCGAAGGTTCTTAAGGGGCTTAAGTTTGACGCGCCTTTGGCGTGCACAGCGAACATGATTTGAAGGAGCAAAGCGACGCACAAATCATAGTGAGTCGTTTCCCCTTTAGGGGCGAGGGTTGTTGTAGGGCGCCTCTAAATTATAGAAGGCGCCAGTTTGTATAAAACCATACAACCGCCCTGCAGGCGAGGGGACGGCCCCCTTTGGTGGCTAACGCTACCACCTTTCCCCGCAAGCGGGGGCACAATAACCCGTGCTTACTGTGGAGCCGCTTACGAAGAGAGGCTTCGCGGTGTTTTATTCTTCCCCCTGAACAGGGGGAAGTCCGGCGCAGCCGGAAAGGGGGAGGCGAGCGCAGCGAGCCAATCCGGAGAATGCTTATCAAACTATATGACTCATAAAGCCAATCCCGTAACGCTGACTTCATACTCATCGCCCGAGAGGGCGATACCACAACCCTCGGCCCGAAGGGCCGTCAAACTTAAGAACCTTTAGAACCCTCGGGACGAAGTCCCGTCAACCCTCACGCCGCAGGCGTGTCCAAATATCCACAAGAAACGAGGAATCACAATGACGGAATTAGAAAATGCCGAAAAATTATTTCAGTCCTATAAAGTAAAAGAAGCATACCCTCTCTTCCAGAAGCTGGCAGGGGAAGGACAGAGCCGGGCCCTTTATTTTCTGGCGCTTTATGAGCAGTATCCTCTGGATACGGTTTCTCTGGACCCCAAAGAAGCCATACGAAAAGCGCTTGAAGGCGCCCGGGCAGACGATGGGCTCTGCGGCGTTTTCTGCATGCTCCACTACGACCTGTTAAGCCATGAGGAATTCCATGAAATTATGGATGCTAAAGAAAAGTGGATAGACGCTGCCAAAAAGGAAAGCGATGTATTTGCCCTGGAAGCCCTGGGCTGCCTCAGCGTGGTGCATGGGGAAAAGGCAGAAGAGGTACATACAGGCCTTCATCTGCTGGAAGCAGCTGCCCTGCAGGGGTACTGGAAAGCCTGGAATGACCTGGGCCAGTTCCATGACCGCCATGTGAAGGATAATAATCCTCTTCTCAAACCCTACATTGACGATAAAAAAGCCATTTCCTGCTATCGGAAATCCATGGAAGCCGGTTATCCGGACAGTATGAACCGCCTGGCCTATTTCTACTACCTGGGCGACGGCGTGGCGAAGGATGAAAAGGAAGGCATTCGCCTCTTTAAGAAAGCCTTTTCCAAAGGCCACCTGAAGGCAGGCACCGCCCTGGGCATGCTCTATCTCTTTGATGAAAAAGGGGGAAGCAAAAAAGAAGGTTTCCGGTATACAAAGAAGGCGGCCGAAGGGGGAGAACCTACCGCCATGGGTAATCTGGCCAACTGCTACTACTATGGCAATGGCACGAAAAAAGACCGGCGCCTGGCCAAAGAATGGTATGGCAGAGCCTCTGATGCTGGCATGGACTCCTCCACCACCCAGCTGGGAGTCATGTACCATGAAGATGGAAATGATGATAAAGCCTTTGCCCTTTTCAAAGAAGCAGCAGAACGGGGATTCCCGGAAGCCATGGGCTGGCTGGCTGCCTGCTACCAGTACGGCTACGGTACGGAGGTAAACAGCCTGGCCGCCGTGCAGTGGCTGGAAAAAGCGGCCTCCCTGGGAAGCCGGGAAGCAGAACAGGCCCTGCAGTATCTCTATAAAGAAATTAAAGGAATGAAATCATGAAATCCCTGATTGGTAAAAATTCTTCGAAAATCATAGCAGCTGCCCTTCTGGCCCTGTCCTTTTCCCTTCCTGTTTCAGCACAGGATGGATCTATAGAAGACCAGCTACTCCAGAGCGCCCTGGCTGCCGGCAGAGAAGAAGGGGCCCTCCCATCCCAGATGGAGGAAAAAGCGGGAGAGCAGGAAAAGCTCATCCTTCTTACCTGGCAGGAAGATCCGGAATCGGTGCGCTACGAAGTGGAAATCTTCCGGGGACTGCCGGAGAACCTGGACCGGAACAGCCCGGTGGAAAACCATCTGTACGATAACCAGCGCATTTATACGAACCAGGTCCTGGTGGACCTGTCCACCTTCCCGCCCGGAGAAGCACCCCTCTACTGGCGGGTGCGCCCCATTGACGCCAACTGGGAAGGCATGGGCCCTTTCTCCTCGCCCATGGAAGTAAGAAGCACCATGAAGCCCATCACCAGGAACGCCCCCTATCCCCATGTGTATCGTCCGGGGAACGGCTCTACCCTTCTCTATCCCGTCTATTCCTATGCAGGAAATCCGGGCGCTGTGAAATATGAAGTGGAAGTGACGGACCAGTATCCGGAAAACAGGGACGGCACAGGACCTTCGAAATACAGGGTATTTTCCAAAGAAACCACCCTGTCCAACGTATATGATGATAATCCGCGCATTGGCACCTTCTACTGGCGGGTCAGAGGCATGGATGAAAATGGAAATCCCCTGGGCATCTGGAGCCTTCCGGAAAAAGTGCGCACTAATCCGGAAGAACATTTCGAAGTGGGCATTTTCGGCGACAGCATTACCCAGGGCGGCGGCCACCTGTACCACAGTCCGGCCGACATGGCTTACAGCTATGTGACCTACCTGGACTTTCCGGCTGTCAATATGGGCAGAAGCGGTGATACCACGGAAATGATGGAAGACCGCTTTGACCGTGACGTATTGCCTTTCCATGTGAAATACCTTCTCATCATGGGCGGCATCAATGATCTTCGCATGGGTGCAGACCCCCAGAAAGTCATCGGTCATCTGGAAGCCATCCGGAAAAAATGCATAGAACACCATATTGTGCCCATTCTCCTCACCATCGTTCCCATTAACCCGGAAAACATACAAAAATACTACGGCGATGTCACCTACAGCGGCTGGAAGGAATCGGTGGACACCGTGAACAGCTGGATCCGCACAGAGCCCCATATAGATACGGCCGCTCCCTTTGCAGACTACCCCGTCATGCCGGGAGAACTGGCTATGGACGGCATCCACGGAGACTGGAATGCCAAGCAGATGATAGCCGGAGAAATCAACAGGCATATGGGAGAGTTTATGAAATAGTGAGCCTGTGGCGTGGTCGGGATCGGGACCGGGACCGGGATCTGAGCGGTGCTTTCCAGTATTCCCGAAGGTTGACACGCCTTATGGACAAGCCCCTTTGTGGCTTGAGGGTTCTAAAGTTTGACGGGGCTATCGCCCCGAGGGTTCTAAAGTTTGACAGCGGCTCTGCCGCTGAGGGTTGTAGTATGGCGCCTTTTAATTGATAGAAGGCGCCAGTTTGTATGAAATCTTTAAAACTTGCGGCGAAGCCGCCACCACAACCCTCGGCCCGAAGGGCCGTCAAACCTAAGAACCTTAAGAACCCTCGGGACGAAGTCCCGTCAACCCTCACGCCGCAGGCGTGTCCAAGGGCCGCGGAGCGGCCCCATTTGTTTCACGTGAAACAATGGAGATAAACAATGAATCAAAAAATCATGATTTCTACTGTACTGGCAGCTCTTCTTGCCGCAGGCACCGTGTCTGCAGAGGGGCTGCTTCATTTGTCCTGGAAGCCCGACTATGATGCCGTGAAGTATGATGTCACCTTCAGCCGCAAGGATCACGGAAAAATGGCAGACACCTGGAAAACCACCGCCTATATGAGCGATATGCTTCTCCCTGAAAGCGGGCAGTTCAAAGACCTGCAGGAGCTGTACTGGCAGGAAAAGCCCCTTGATTTTGACGGGTATCCCATAGGAGCGGAAAGCGGCCCCCGGCCTTTGGAAAGCTCGGTGACTCCTGTTTCCAGAAATGCACCCCTTCCCCGGCAGGACAGAAGCGGAGAAAGGGGAGGGGCTCTTCTCTATCCTGTCTATTCCTACATAGGCAATCCCGGAGCTTCCTCTTATGAAATCGAAGTCCTTTCTGCCTATCCCGAAAATACGGAAGGCACTGCCCATTCCATGTACCGCATAGGCGGCGGAGATTTCCTTTATACCGATTTCTACGACGACACTCCCCGATTCGGCACCTGGTACTGGCGGGTGCGGGGAAAGGACGAAGAAGGAAATCCGGTGGGACAGTGGAGCCTTCCCCAGAAGCGGCAGCTTTCTACCGAAGGCTATACCATCGGCCTCTACGGCGACAGCATTACCCATGGCGGAGGCCGCATGTCCTATGGCCCCAATGACTTGGAATACAGCTATGGCCACTATCTGGACTTTGATACCATCAATCTGGGGGATTCAGGAAATACGAGCCATGACATGGTGGAGCGTTTTGACCGGGACGTTCTTCCCTTTCACCTGAAATACCTCCTCATTCTGGGCGGCAGCAACAGCCTCCGGGGCGGCGTGCCGGCGGAAGAGGTCATCCGTGATTTGCAGGAAATCCAGCAGAAGTGCAGAGACCATAACATTGTGCCCATCCTTCTCACCCTGCCGCCCATCAATCCGTCCAGCATAGATAAAGTCTTTCACGAACCGACAGCAGAAGGCTGGGAAGAAGCCTTCCGAAAGGTCAATGCATTCATCCGCACCCAGCCCCATATCGACACAGCAGCGGCCTTCCTCTACGATAACCTGATGCCGGAATACCTGGCTCTGGACGGTCTCCACGGCGACGTGGAAGCCAAGAAAAGGATGGCAGATATGATTAACCGGCATATAGGGGAATTTGTGAAATAGCGGACAGGCGGCTTATGGACAAGCCCCTTTGGGGCTTGAGGGTTGACGGCCCTTTGGGCCGAAGGTTCTTAAGGGGCTGAAGTTTGACGCGCCTCTGGCGCGAGGGTTGTGGTGGGCGCCCTTATGGGCGCCAGTATAAATGCTGCCTTGCGGCAGCAGGAAAACCATACAACCGCCCTGACGGGCGAGGAAATGCATTCCCCCTTTGCTGGCTGGCGCCACCACCTTGCCCGGTGGGAAGCATGTCACTGGATTCGCGGGTCGCCTACAGCTCCCCTATGAATCCAGTTCCTTTGCCACCCCCGCAAGCGGGGGCACTATAAAGCTCCGTTATGCTGTGAGCTGCTTATGAAAGGACTGCTTTTCAGAGCTTTATTGTCCCACCGCTCAGCGGGGGGAAGGTGGTGCCGTAAGGCACCAAAGGGGGGAAAGCCACCGGAGGTGGCTGAGCATCGTAATGCTTATTTTGCCATATGACACCGAAAGTAAATCCCGTAACGCTGACTTTATAAGCATTGCCTATGGCAATCCGCCACCATCAGCGCCGCAGGCGCTGTCGCTCCCTGAGCGAAGCGATGCACAGCGAACATGATTTGAAGGAGCACTAGCGACGCACAAATCATAGTGAGTCGTTTCCCCTGTGGGGACACAACCCTTCTACACAACCCGAGGCGCCAGCCGCGCCCCTTTTTTTACTTGCGGCGAAGCCGCCACCACCACCCTTTGAACCCTCTGAACCTTCTGAACCTTTTGAACCCGGGCCGCGCAGCGGCCCTTTTAAGTTATCCACATTTTGTTCAAAACTCTGTGAATTCCTGTAGAAATTCACAGGAAAAAAGTTCTGAATTACTGATTTTATCGACAAAGTTAGTCACAGAGATTCACAACAGAGTTATTCACAATCTGTGAATATGTAGTGAATGGAAAGTTTTCTGTCGAAAAGTTTCCTGTCGGTAAGAAGCACCGTGTGAGCCACGACAAGTAAGGAAACCATTCGCAAAAAGTTTCCTGTCGGCATAAAAGGCAGCGGAACTAAGCCGGACAGGAAACCTCAAAGAAACCATATTGACAAATACTCTCAGTTAGCCTATTGTTAGGATAAGTTAATTCAAAATTTTGCTTAAAGGAGAACATAATGAATATGGATATTTTCTGGGGACTCTTTATCCCCTTTCTGGGCACCTCTCTGGGGGCGGCCTGCGTGTTTTTTATGCGGGGAGAAATGCATCGCGGCGTGCAGCGGGGGCTCACAGGTTTTGCTTCCGGCGTCATGGTGGCAGCCTCCATCTGGAGTCTTCTCATTCCGGCCATTGAGGAATCGTCGGACTGGGGGAAGCTGGCTTTTCTGCCTGCGGTCATTGGATTTGGCGGAGGCATTCTTTTTCTGCTTTTCCTGGATCACATCATTCCCCATCTTCATATGGGGGCGGAAAGAGCAGAAGGGCCCAGGAGTCATCTGGCCCGCACCACTATGCTGGTACTGGCAGTGACGCTCCATAATATTCCGGAAGGCATGGCGGTGGGAGTGGTGCTGGCCGGTTTCCTGTCAGGCCACGGGGATATTACCTATGCATCAGCCATGGCTCTTTCCATCGGCATTGCCATTCAGAATTTCCCGGAAGGGGCCATTATTTCCATGCCTCTTCGGGGCGCCGGTATGGGAAAGATGAAATCCTTCGCAGGCGGTATGCTGTCGGGGGCGGTGGAACCGGTAGGCGGTGTGCTCACCATTCTCCTCACGTCCCTGGTGGTGCCTCTTATGCCCTATCTTCTTTCCTTTGCGGCAGGCGCCATGATGTATGTGGTGGTGGAAGAGCTGATTCCTGAAATGTCGGAAGGAGAGCATTCCGATATAGGGGTCCTCACCTTCGCCCTGGGATTCATGGTGATGATGACATTGGATGTGGCCCTGGGATAGGAAAATGGGCCTGCTTATGGACAAGCCCCTTTGGGGCTTGAGGGTTGACGGCCCTTCGGGCCGAAGGTTCTTAAGGGGCTTAAGTTTGACGCGCCTTTGGCGCGAGGGTTGTTGTAGGGCGCCTCTAAATTATAGAAGGCGCCAGTTCGTATAAAACCATACAACCGCCCTGCGGGCGAGGAAATGCAATCCCTCTTTGGTGGCTGGCGCCACCACCTTCCCGCCCCGTTGGGAAGCGTGTCACTTGATTCTCAGTCGCCTACGGCTCCTTGCGAATCAAGTTCCCTTGCCACCACTTCGTGGTGGGACTATGGATGCTTAGCCATGGGGCTATGTCTCTACAGGAAAGCATAGAGCGGCCTATTCTGCCCCCTGCATAGGGGGAAGTCCGGCGCAGCCGGAAAGGGGGAGGCGAGCGCAGCGAGCCAATCAGCAGAATGCTTATCATGCTATATGGTACAGCAATGTAAGCTCGTAACGCTGACTTTATAAGCATTGCCCGCAGGGCGATACCACAACCCTCGGGGCCAAAGGCCCCGTCAAACTTAAGAACCCTTGGGCCGAAGGTCCATCCATCTTAAGAACCCTTTTCCACAACCCTTCTACACAACCCGCGGCGCCAGCCGCGCCCCTTTTTATAAAACTTGCGGCGAAGCCGCCACCACAACCCTCGGCCCAAAGGGCCGTCAAACCTAAGAACCTTAAGAACCCTCGGGGTGAAGCCCCGTCAACCCTCACGCCGCAGGCGTGTTAAATTAGAAAATAATTAAATGCGAAAAAACCTCTTGCAAAATTTTACAAGGAGACCTATAATGCAAACATCAAATTCATACAGGTGGATGAAACATATGGGAGAAAGCCGTAAGGCTTACCGAAGGAGTGACACTCTCAGGTATCTGAAAAGATGAGTACCGTATGCGGACACACTCTGGAGAGTCTCGATTAAAGAGCGCCGAAGGTGTAAGGATGGCAGCATCCCAATCTCTCAGGCAAAAGGACAGAGAAAGCAGCGTCACACTATGTGTTCCGCTTTAAGGTAGACAATGCCGGCTTCCAGAGTTTTATTTTTCATGGAAGGCCGGCTTTTTTGTATCTATCTTATGATCTGGAGGGCGTTGTTAAAATGGATTTGAATTACATGAATGTGTTGAATTCGCTGGATAGTTTTATCTGGGGGCCGCCGCTGCTGGTTCTTCTTGTAGGAACCGGTATCCTGCTTACCATCAGACTGAAGCTGCTGCAGGTATTCAAATTACCGAAGGCACTGAAGCTGATTTTCAAAGCACAGAATGCAGGCAGCGGTGATATTGATTCTTTCAAGGCTCTCTGCACAGCCCTTTCTGCCACAGTAGGTACCGGCAACATTGTAGGCGTGGCAACAGCCATCGCGGCCGGCGGCCCGGGCGCCATTTTCTGGATGTGGCTTGCCGCATTCTTCGGAATGGCTACCAAGTATGCAGAAGGTCTTCTGGCCGTTAAGTACCGCGAAGTAGATGCCAAAGGTGAAATTGCCGGCGGCCCTATGTTCTACATCAAAAACGGTATGGGCGAGAAGTACAAGTGGCTGGGCACCCTCTTCGCCATCTTCGGCGTTCTGGTAGCCTACTTCGGAATCGGTACTTTTGCCCAGGTGAATTCCATTGTGGATATCACCAAGATGACTATCGGATTGGATCCCATGTGGACAGCCGTGATTCTCACGGTTCTGGTAGCAGCCATTACTCTTGGCGGACTCCAGTCCATCGCTGCAGCCGCTTCCAAAATCGTTCCGGCTATGGCAGTGATTTACTTCATTTCAACCATTGGTGTATTGATTTTCTTCGCTGATAAGATTCCTGGCGCTGTGGAAACTATTATTTCCAACGCATTTACAGGCAGTGCAGCAGCTGGCGGTTTCCTTGGTTCTACCATGATCATGGCTATGAGAAATGGTATCGCCAGAGGCGTATTCTCCAATGAATCTGGCCTGGGCTCTGCTCCTATCGTAGCAGCCGCTGCTAAAACCAAATGGCCTGCCGAACAGGGACTTATTTCTATGACTGGTACCTTCATTGATACCATTATCATCTGCACACTGACCGGTCTTACCATCGTCGTTTCCGGTGAATGGCTGAACGGCCTGAACGGTGCAGCCCTGACCAATGCCGCATTCAAAGATGCATTCCCCGCTTTTGGCGGCTACATGCTCATGATCGGCCTGGTACTCTTCGCTTTCACCACCATCCTTGGATGGAACTACTACGGCGAACGCTGCATGATTTACCTGGCTGGTACCAAAGGAGTTTTTCCTTACCGTATCATCTTTATCGCACTGGTTGCGAGCGGCGCATTTTTGAAACTTGAAGCCATCTGGGTTCTGGCAGATATTGTCAATGGACTCATGGCTATTCCTAACCTGATTGCCCTGCTGGCCCTGTCCGGCGTGGTGGTAAGAGAAACTGCCAAGTATTTCGACCACCTGAAGACAGGCAAGGACTACGAAGAATACGTAGACCAGGACCCCAGCAAGGAAGTAAAGGCCAAAATTTCCGCCAATGCGGAAGACTGAGTCTTTCAATCGGGCACTGATATTACATATTATTTCCAGACGGAAAGGTTTTCCCATTTTCCTTCCGCCGGGATTAATATGACACCCCATCCGGCAAAGGGCACCCTGGTGGATAAGCCCTCCTAAACTGATTCATCAGGGAGTGCCGGGCTTCGGGAAGTATCCCTGGAAATATTTCCCGAAGTGGAGGCCCTGCTTTTCTAAAAATGGTTCCATAAAATCAATATCCTTAATGTATGTATAGGATCAGGCAATGCCTGTGAATATATGCCGCAATGCACGGCAGGTTTCCGTAGGGGGAATTCAGATCTGGTCCCGAAGAAGCCAAAAAGCAAAATATGGTGGATGATGTACACTGAAAAATGAGAGGCCCAAAGCCCCTCTGCCGAAGGAGTAATACTATCAGGCGTTCAGAAGAACACGAAACTGTGTACGGACACAACTCTGGAGAGTCCCATTCGATTGGGCGCCGAAGGTGTAAAGGGATTTCACCCGTAAATCCCGAATCTCTCAGGCAAAAGGACAGGGCTGGCAGCCGGGTAACTCCCGCTATGCATGGATGCATACATACATATCACCGCCAGCCTCAGACTTTTTTCACCAGCAGCCTGAGTGCGGCGGTTGTTTTTTTCTCAGAAAAACGGGTCAAATGTAAGGGGGATATTATTATGGACATGGCTGCAATCAACTCGCTCGTCAATACCATTGACGGCATAGTCTGGGGCCCGGTAATGCTGGTGCTCCTTGTCGGTACCGGCGTGTACCTCACCTGTTTATTGAAATTTCAGACCTGGCGGAATCTGCCCTATGCAATCCACAGCGTCCTGTCTAAAGAAGCCCGTACCACCAAACGAGGCAAAGGCGATGTTTCTCCATTCTCCGCATTAATGACTGCCCTGGCTGCCACCATCGGCACCGGCAATATTGTAGGCGTTGCCACCGCCATGTTCTCCGGCGGCCCCGGCGCCCTGGTATGGATGTGGATTTCCGCATGCTTCGGCCTCACCACCAAATTCTCCGAATGCATGCTGGCTATTAAATACCGTGAAGTGAATGCCAAAGGTGAAATGAAGGGCGGCCCCATGTTCACCATGAAAAACGGCTTCAAAAATAAAATGGCCGGCCGCACCCTCGGTTTCCTCTTCGCACTCTTCTCTGTCATCGCTTCTTTCGGTATCGGCAACATGACCCAGGCAAACTCCATTTCCGGAGCTGTGCAGACAGTCTTCGGCATTCCGCTGGAAGTCTGCGGCGTGGTTCTGACCATCCTGTCTCTCATCATCATCGTAGGCGGTATCAAGACAATTTCCAAAGTTTCCTCTGTCGTTGTTCCCGGTATGGCTGTGTTCTACATCATCGCAGGCGTTATCTGCATTCTTATTAATATCCAGAACGTACCTCACGGCCTCTATCTGATCTTCATGATGGCCTTCAATCCGCAGGCTATCGGCGGCGGCGTCCTCGGCACCATTACCGTCACCATTATGAACTCCATGCGTTACGGCGTTGCCAGAGGCTGCTTCTCCAATGAAGCCGGCCTGGGCTCTGCAGCTATTACCGCTGCTGCTGCCACCACCGATGATCCTGTTCGTCAGGGCTACATCAATATGACCGGCACCTTCTGGGATACCATCGTTGTCTGCAGCATTACCGGTCTTACCATTGCTTCCTCCGGTGTCCTTGGCACCACTGATGCCAGCGGTGCTCCTCTGAAAGGCATTGCCCTCACCATGGCAGCCTTCTCTTCCAACATCGGCGTCATCGGAACCTACATCGTAGCTATCGGTATCATCCTCTTCGCCTTCTCCACCATCCTTGGCTGGGAATACCACGGCGAAAAAGCATGGGAATACCTCTTCGGAACCCATAAATTCAATATGGTTTACAGAGTTGTATTCTCCCTGGTTGTTTACGTAGGTGCTACCCAGACCCTGGATCTGGTATGGAACCTCTCCGATATTGCCAACGCACTCATGGCAATTCCAAACCTCATTTCCCTGCTCGTTCTCTCTCCTGTCATTAAAGAAGAAGTCGTCCGCTTCCAGGGCGTACTTGCTAAGGAAAGAGCTGAAAAAGCAGCACTGGCTGCTAAAGAAGAAGGCGCCAAGGCTCATATCTGAGACCACCCTTCACCCTGCAGGGACGCGATGAACAATGGTTCATCTTCCATATCGTTGTCCCCCCTCACTTCTTCGGAAGTGAGAAACACCCCTATCCTGCTCCTCTGAATTCCGGCAGGATAGGGGATTTTTTTGTCTTTTTTATAAAACTTGCGGCGTCAGCCGCTACCGTCATCTCGATCAGAGGGGAGTTTTATATGCCGCCTTTGGCGTCAGGGAAACCATGGGTTTTGTGAAGAATCGGCGGGAAGCTGTATTCCAGAAGGTTGACACACCCTCAGGGGCGTGAGGGTTGATGGCGCCGCCGGGCCTTTGGCCCTGGGCGCCAAGGGTTCTGCCTGTGATTGGCTTCGCCTTACAGGCGGGTTGAGGGATCTCGCCCTCGGGAGGTATGAAGTACCGTTCCACTGGGGAGGTACGGCGCCTTCGGCGCCATTTTTTATGCCGCCTTTGGCGGCGAAAACCATACAACCGCCCTGCGGGCGAGAAAATGCAATCCCCCTTTGGTGGTGCCGTAAGGCACCAAAGGGGGAAAAGCCACCGGAGGTGGCTAATCACCAGAATGCCTATCATGCCATATGACACAGAAAGGTGAATCCCGTAACGCTGACTTCATACGCATCGCCCGTAAGGGCGATACCACAACCCTCGGGGCCGAAGGCCCCGTCAAACTTACGAACCCTTGGGCCGCAGGCCCATCCATCTTAAGAACCCTTTTTATGCAACCCTTCTACACAACCTGCGGCGCCAGCCGCGCCCCTTTGCGCCCTCTGGGCGCATCCTCTGAACCCGGGCCGCGGAGCGGCCCCTGGGCATGACAAAAAACATTCTTCTTCCCCTGGCAGTTCTGAACGCATCCAGATGCATTTGATTTGCATGCATAGGCTAATCCCAATGTTATAAAATAAAACGTTATTACATAACATCACAGAAAGCAGGGACTTTGTCCTGAAAATAGAACCTGCCACAGGCGAATCTATAAAAAGAATAAAACATTGAGTAAAAGACCGGCTTCTTCTGATAAAGACTGACTTCTGCCGATTATGCTTGCTTTTTTTATATGGGAAAACAGATTTCAATGCTTTTTCTTAAACGACTTGACCTTCCTCTGGCAGCAAGGTATAGCCTTAGCGAGATATATGATGTTATCATGGCACTTTTGTGCCTGATGATGAGACTGTTGGAGGAAATACAGCATGAACAGGATTTACAAGATTATCTACAGTGAAGCCAGAAACGGCTATATGGTGGTGTCCGAGCTCGCCTGCCGCCACGGCAGGAGCACCCGCAGCGGAAGGGCGAAGGCCGCCATGGCTGCAGCGGTGCTCACCGCCCTGGTTTCTTTTTCATGGACCGGCATGACCGCAGAGGCAGCGGTGCAGAGTGAGCCGCTGGTGGTGACGAAAACGGGGCAGACCGTGACCGATGATTTTGATGTGAAGGACTGCGGCAAACAGGCGGTGCTGGAGATTGGCTCTACCGCTGCCGCTGATACAAAAGGTGTGACTACCGTAAATTCTAAGACCATTTCCGGTACCTATTCGAATAAGGGCGAAGCCAACGGCATCTGGGTGCAGAATAAGTATCCGGGCAAAGTGAACCTGGCCGATGGAATGATCGTGAAGGTAGATGCCACCGGTAATCACTACAACGCTACCGGTATCTACCTGGAAGGGGTGGACCGTAGTCATGATCCTAAAAGTACGGACGAATCGGTGAATGCCAATGAAGAATATAAAAATAATGGCAATCAGATTTCTTCGACTACCGTGAATGTGGGAAGTGAGACTACTATTACGGTGAATGCTAAGGCTCCGGAGGGCAAGACAGGAGTGCGTTTGGACGCCCATGCGTTAGAAAACCACTTTGGTCATATGATAGTAGGAGATAATGTGAATCTCTCTGTGAAATCAGGGGCTTTCTCGTACAATCAGACATCTGGCTTTTATTCCCTTTTTTATGGAGATACCGTCATTGGCAATCATTTTACCAGCACCGCAGAAGCGGTGGCAGATAAGGATACGGGAGAAACGCTCATCAGAGCCCTGGAAAGTCTGCATGATCATTTTCATTTGAATGGGCAACAAATAGAGACTCTTGCTCAAAATAAACTGACCATAGGGAGCGATGCCCATTTGACTTCCACGCTCTCAGTACAGTCATCGGATAACCAGCAGCAGATTAATAATGAAGGGATGTTGCTTTCCAGAACCGATTTCTCCATAGGAGACAGGCTGACCGTTGACACTACGCAGAAGGGGGAAGATAAGGATCCTGAAAAAGAGAGTTCCTATGGTAAGGGGCATGCTTTTGGTATTTTCGTACAGGATACACAGCATGGTACCATAGGAGTCGGTCTGAAAAATACAGTAACGGTCAATAAACGTAACGATGCTTTTGTAAGTGGAATCTATTTGTCGGGATGGGAGCAGAAATATATTCCATCAGAAGATGATAAAAAGAAGGATACGACAGATATCTCCATCAAGGAAGACAGTCATAACGATGTGACTGTGACAGACAGCGCAGTGGAGGTGATTCGTGGAATTGACATGGATTCTAACTCCAAGCTGAATCTGGGAAAAAATGGAGAAATGACGGTTGAGCAAATTAGTGGAAAAGCAGACGAAGTCGATGGGATAGATATCCGTTCCGGCTCTACCATCCAGATGGGAGACAATAGCCGGAATCATATCGTGATTAATTCCGGCAATGTGAAAAATATACATGGGATTAATGCGCAGTCCCAGTCAAAGGTCACCTTAGGAGACGGTAATCAGCAGACAATCAGCATCAATGGTGGTACGGTTACGGATGTATACGGTATTAACCCTTATTCATCTTCGGAAGTGGATGTGGGAGAAAGAGGAACAGCATCAATCCGCATCAATGATGGTACGGTTAGGAATGTATATGGCATCAGCCCTCATTCATCTTCCGAAGTCAATGTGGGAGAAAGAGGAAATGTATCTATCACACAGACGGGTGGAACTGTTTCCCAGCTGTCTGGATTTTTTATATTTGATGATTCTAAAGTACATATCCAAAAGAACGGAACCATATCCATCAGCCAGAAGGACGGGAAATCTTCCTCCACTATCTATGGATTGGAAGCGTATAACAATTCTACAGTCTCTGCAGAGGATGGGCTGCAGATTCACATTGATTCGGAAAACGACAAATCCACAGGCGATGTATATGGCCTTTACAACTACTTTAATAGTCATATGACCCTTGGTAATAACAGCAATATTTCTGCCGTCGTTAAAAATACCAGTCAGCAACCTTCAAAGGCTGTGGTCAGCGGCATGCGGAATATCCTGGCAGAATCCAAGTTTGGCAATGACCTCCACGTGCAGGTGCAGGCTGATAATTATGGAACCGCAGAGGGTATCCGGAATACCGGCGTGGATCTTAACTCCGGAAATAAGAAAAATGGGTCGCCTGCCACTATGATCATCGGCGACAATCTGTCCGTTGACGTAAAAGCGTCTGAACTGTCCAGCGGCGGAGCTCCTACCGTGGAAGGCATCCGCAACGGCACAAATCATCTTCTGGGATATACCTTTACGGATGGGAAAAATACGCTGCTTACGGTAGGGAAGAATGCCCAGATTACGGTTACAGCTCCTGATCAGGTGACCGATGTATCGGCGCTTCATTCCTTCAACCATGCCGATGCGGAGATCGGTGACGGTGCCGTCCTCACAGTGAACAGCCATGCGCAGAACAGCAAAGTCAGCATCATCAATAATGTAGTCAAAACAGATGATGCAGGCAAAGTCACCTTTGACGGCGGCATGATCCTTTCGGGCAGCCAGAATGCCATCTACAGCACTGGCAATGGCAGTTCCGTCACTGCTGTGGGCGAAGGACGCAAGGTGATCCTGGGGGACTTGGAATCAGCTGATAAAGGTTCTATCAAGCTCAAGCTCAATACGGGAGATTCGCTCTTCCGCGGCAAATCCATCATCGATCCATCCGCTAAGACTACGGCGGCTGTGAATGGCTTGAGGATAGCAGCTGCTTTGCCAGAGGCGGATGATTCTAGTAATGCTGCTACTGCTGCCATGGCCGATACGACCTCTGCGGATACGGAACTGACTCTGGAGAGCGGCGCTCGCTGGGATATGACGGATACAAGCCAGGTGACGAAGCTCGTGCACGAGAACGGCGGGCTGGTCAATATGGCATACAACCCATCTTATCAGCGCCTCGATGTGAATGTGTACAGTGGCAAGAACGGTATTTTCCGCATGAAGACGGATCTCGCCAGTCAGACTGACGGAGATAAGGTCTATATGACAAGTGCAGAGGCAGGATCCCAGGGCCTTGTCCAGGTGCACGATGAAAGTTTCCTCAAGGGAAAGGAAGTCACCGGCACGAAGCATCTGCTGCTCATTACGGATTACAGTAAAAATGCCACCTTTAGCGGCCTGACCCTTGATGACGGCGGCCTCTGGGATGTGACACCCACTATCCAGAACGGGCAGTATGTCCATGATGTGATGGGCGTGGCTGATGCCAATGAAAAACAGTGGTACCTCACGAAACTGGAAAAGAAAGTGAACAAAGATACCATACCTCTCATGAAAGCCGCCGATAACAGCTATGCCCTCTACCGTCTGGACATCGACAGCCTGAGAAAGCGCATGGGAGATCTCCGTTTCCGGAATGTGAAGGATGACTCCGGTATCTGGGCCCGGGATTTCCATGGCGCCTATGAAGGACAGGGCACAGACAGCCGATACAACGGTTTCCAGCTGGGCTATGACTACGCTGCCAATGAAAAGAGCCTTTACGGCTTCTTCGCAGAGCGGACCATTTCCAATCCGAAATACAGCTATGGCTCCTCCAAAGACCACGGCCTTTCCGGCGGCCTCTACGGCACCTGGTTTGGTGACAGCGGTGTATACACCGACGTGGTGGCCAAGTGGGGAAGAAATGATACAGAGCTTCACACCCGGGGCGGCTGGCCAGACAGTGCCAACTACCGCACCCGCAGTGAAAGCCTTTCTGTGGAATGGGGCAAAACCTTCACCAGAGACGACGGCCTCTTCCTGGAACCGGAAGCGCAGATGGTCTTCGGCCGTCTGGGAAGCAAAGACTACACCACCAGCCGCGGCAGGACGGTGCACATGGGAAGCTATGACAGCGCCATCGGCCGCCTGGGCCTCCTTCTGGGCAAACGGGTCACCGAAGGGGATCATCCCTATGACTACTACCTGAAATTCTCACTGCTCCACGAATTCGGCGGGGAAAGAAACTTCCATCTCGCAGCGCCTGACGGCGAAACCATGGACTACAGCGAAGACTACCGGGACACCTGGCAGGAAGCAGGCCTCGGCGGCACCTGGCATATCAATGGAAATACCAGTATCTATGCCGATGCAGAAAGAAGCTTCGGCGGCAGCTGGCATAAGAAATGGCAGTGGAACCTGGGCATCAACTGGCAGTTCTGAGGCATTTAAAAAACGCACAGCAGAGGCTGTGCGTTTTTTGCATGGGGAGTAGATCGCTGTCGGCTTATGGACAAGCCCCTTTGGGGCTTGAGGGTTCAAAGGGCGGTGCTTTCCAGTATTCCCGAAGGTTGACACGCCCTTACGGGCGTGAGGGTTGATGGCGCCGCCGGGCCTTTGGCCCTGGGCGCCAAGGGTTCTGCCTGTGATCGGCTTCGCCTTACAGGCGGGTTGAGGGCTCTGCCCTCGGGAGGTATAAAGTATCGCTGCGCTGGCGAGGTAGGGCGCCTCTATATTATAGAAGGCGCCCTCTTATGAAAAAACCTCTACAACCGCCCTGCGGGCGAGGAAATGCATTCCCCCTTTGGTGGCAATGCTATTCAGTTAAGCGTTTTACACAAGCATACGTTATAACGACGTGTGC
>ERZ1023901.90-NODE-90-length-21206-cov-9.694435_pt1 | contig 21206 bp, 18 predicted proteins | sample MGYA00380401_ERZ1023901 | MGnify/ENA primary metagenome ERZ1023901 (study PRJEB33179, sample SAMN07448997) | human gut metagenome | biome: Human-gut; feature: Human associated habitat; material: Faeces | host: Homo sapiens | place: India: Bhopal | collected... | reverse complement strand
AACCGCCATTATCGTCGTTAGAACCGCCGTTGTTATTGCCGCCGTTCGAACCGCCATTATCGTCGTTAGAACCGCCGTTGTTATTGCCGCCGTTCGAACCGCCGTTACCGCCGCTCGAACCGCCACCGTTCACACCGTTTCCAGAGCCCGGACCAAATTGCCACGTATACGTGTAGCGTCGGTTCGTAGTGCCGTTACCGGTATTCGAATTAGTGTTTGAATTGGTATTCGACTGGGCATTAGCCGCAGTTTGTTCCGCCACAGACTTGTTCACGCCGTCAGAAGTCGAGGAAATCACCTTCGAAGCGTTCTGCATGGCCGTAACATCAGTGCTTTTGCCATCGAGGAGTTTCTGGGCAGCGTCAATCGCCTTGGCAAGCGCGTCACGTGTCGACTCATCCGCAACCTGGCCTGCAGAACCGTCAAGCAACGTCTTTGCGTCGGCAATGGCCTTCTGCAATGCGGCAGTCGTCTTATTCACTTCCAAAGCTCGCTTGCTGGCGGCCACAGCTGTGGCTGCTGCGGTAACGGCCTTGGTCTGTTCTTTGATATTGCTGATCTGCTTGCTCATACTACGGGCGTGCGCACGCAGTGTGGTTTCGGACAGCAACACCGAACATCCGCCGACCGTCTTGAGATTTTGCGCCTTGGTCACGGCCTGAGTGAGCTGGTCGATTGTGGCGGCATCCGCCACCTGGTTTGCCGCAGTGCCCTGCAGACTGGTTGCCTGTTCGATGGCGTTTTGCAGTTTTTCGTTGGCTTTGGAGTATTTGGATTTCACCTTCTCGCATACCGCCACTGCCGCACGCTGTTCTTTCGAATTGATACGATTGCGTACCACGATGACGCCGGCGACAGCAACCGCCACTGCCGCAATCGCAGCGACAATGGCAATAATCTTTCGCTTGTCCGCAGACGGCTCTTTCGGTGCGGCCGGAATGGTTTTCAGCGGATCGTGTTCCGGATCTTCCGCGGCAAGTTCCTCTAGGTCGGTTATGCCATCCGAAGTATCAAAGGCCTGAGTCGCTTCGGCGTCCTGTTCATCTGTCGAAGAGACGAGGGGTGGCAAAGTGGCGGTTTCCTCGGCATCGGCTGGTGCAACCGCATCATCGAAATCGATGGTGTCGAGCGGCATACTGGGTATATCCGCGATTGTTGGCGCAGCCGAAACCGGCTGTTCCGTTTGCGCAGGTACGGAGGAAGCGATGGTACGGGGCTCCGCAAGCGGAGTCTCATCCGCACCATCGGCTTCTTCCGAATCGGTAGGCTGCAATTTGGGGAAGGTCAGCGGAGGAATATCCCAGCTGGTGTCCACCACATCCCGAGATATGTTGGACAGAATACCGTTCATAGACTGGGAATCATCGTTCTCAGTTGCCATACACCCCTCATTCCGTGAAGAAGGAAAACGTCAGATCCTCTTCTTCTTGCCGTTTGCACGATGGCTGCTACGCGGAGCACCATCTTCATAGTAGTAGTGATAGTTGGAGTGGGAGTTGACCTTCTTCGGATCTGCACGGTTGAAGATGAAGCCAAGCACCGGCACCTGCGCGGTGGCAAGCGTGTCGGCCGCCTCCTGCAGGGACTTCTTCTCGCACACGTTGCGGCTGACCACCAGCAGAAGGCCCTTGGCCCAACGGCCGAATACCGCGCCATCGTTGGACACCGTCAACGGGGCGGTATCAATAATCACGTAATCGTATTGGGTGAGCGCCTGCTCCACCATGAGCTTCATGGTTTTGGAGCCCAGCAGCACGCCAGCGTTCGCCGGCCTCTTGCCGCCAGGCAGAATGTGCAGGTTCGTCTTCCAGTAGCTCTGCACCACGTCCTTCGGGCCCATCTGTCCGGACAGCACGTGCGCCAGACCGGCAGCACCTTCAATACCCAAATGATGGGCAACGGACGGGTGGCGGAGATCAGCGTCGATAAGCAGTACTTTCGCACCATCTTCAGCAAGGGCCACCGCAGTGTTGATAGCCATGGTGGTCTTGCCTTCGGACGGCTGCGCAGAGGTGATGACAAGCAGCTGGCCCACACCTTCGGTGCGGTCGGTCTGCAAAAAGTCGATATTCGTGTGAATACGACGGAATTCCTCAGCAATGGCGCCGTTAGGCTGGCTCACCAGCACCGGACGCTTATCATCAAGCGAAGCGTCCATCGGAACGGAGCCAAGGGAGGATGCTCGGACGATGCCGCGCACGTCGGAAGTCTCTTCAACCTTGGTGTTGAGGAGGTCTTTGATGAGTGCGGCGAACACGCCGATAATGATGCCGAGCACCACACCGACAGCCAAATACAGGGCAGTCTTCGGCGAAGACTTAGACGTCGGGACCTGTGCCTTTTGCACGATGGAAAGCTTCACCGGGGACTTATCTCCGGAGTACAGGTCGCTTTCAATGACGCTCTTCAGCGATTCGGCAACGGAATTGGCGATGTCCGCGGCCTGCTTCGGATCTCCATCCACCACGGCAATGTTCACGAATGCGGTGTTGGTCGGATTGGTGACGGTGACCTGGCCGGCGAGATCCGTCACGGTTTCATCCAAGCCAAGATCATCGATGACCGGCTTGAGCACCTTCGAAGTGGTGGCAAGCGTCGGATATGAGGTGATTTGGTTGGAAATGTAGCTGCCGCCAGTGGACTGCTGGTTAATGTCGGCACCATTTTGAGAAGCATTGTAAGTAGCCATGGTCTGAGCCGTAGCCGTATACTTCGCCGGAGCGAGGAAGGTATAGGCGCTCACGCCTGCCACTACCACCACGAATGCGATGATCGCGGTGACCAGATGCTTACGAATGATTTTGAGCAGATCCATCAGAGTGATGCCGTCATCCGCTTCCTCAACTACCCCTTGCGGTGCGGTAGGCTGCTGCACATTAGCGTTCTCTACAGAAGTCACTGAACTTCCCCATCTCACGTTGACAATATCCTTTCCAACAATAATCTTCTCCCTCGAACTATTCCTCATCCCTTCATACATTGAACACATTTTTTGGGAACTCAAACAGATAAGCTATGAAATAAGGAACATTCCCTGTCGATATCGTGCGCGTGCGAGACTTTTTGGCAATATTCTGTGGCCGATTTTGGCGGCCTATTTCTGGCGACAAGAAAAAGTACCACCGGCCGACCGTGCCAAGTGAACAAGGCCGCCAACACCTGCTGTTAGCCTTTCCTATGCCCAGCTTAAGTCGATTTGGGAGAACGACAAGGCAAGCTGGAAGAATACGCTGTCCGACAGCAAGGCGTGTATGTAATCACCAATACCGATAACGGGAAACTGTATGTGGGAAGCGCCACCGGAAGGAACGGCATATACCAGCGTTGGCAAGACTACATCAGCAATGGTCACGGAAACGATACGGGGCTGATTGCCATTGTGAAACAGCACGGGTTGGAGTACGTGCAGACGCATTTCCACTACACGCTTCTGGAACATTACGACTTCACCGTGCCTAAAGACGTTGTGCTCGCCAGGGAATCCTATTGGAAGGAGGCTCTGGATACGCGCAAGCATGGGTATAACGGTAACTAGATATCTCCAATACGGCAACAATAAGCACAATGAAACCACCGCCTTTAGCAGAAAATTGCAAAATGAGTATATTTCTGGATATAATCTCAGTATCAAAGGAGCAAAATATACTTACGAGGCAACCCGATGCTGATTGATTTTAGTTTTTCGAACTTCAGGAGTTTCCGAGACGAGCAGTCTTTCTCCATGACTCGCGAAAAACGGTTCATGGAATCTGATGAGTCTCTCCATTCTCCAATCGCAGCCATATACGGCGCCAATGCATCGGGAAAGTCCAATTTTCTGAAGGCATTGCGCGCTATGCGCAACATGGTGGTAAATAGCTACAGCCAAGGGGATGCAAGCAGTCCTATTCCCAGGGAACCTTTTCTGTTACGAAAGGATCCTTTCTCGCATTCGTCCATGTTCTTCCTTGCATTCATCGCGAACGATGGACTGAAATACCAGTATTGGTTCCGCTATGACAATGAACGGATTCTTGAGGAAGATCTCATCTTCTTCAAAAAACTGCAAGGACGTTTTTCCACGCACTCCTCTCTGCTGTTTTCCCGTTCCTCAACGGATGGGGTGAAATTCGGTCCTTCCTTCAAAGGACCTCGCTCACAAGTACGCAAGACCATAGAACTCAGGCCGAATGCACTTCTGCTTTCCGCAGCCGCAGCTGCCGGTATTGAGTCCATTCGGCCGGCATTTTCATTCTTCCAAAGTGGCATAGCCTATTACGAAGCAAGCGCTTTCGAACAGGAGCAGCCTACGCTGTTGGATGAGTTCAAGAAAGAGACACCGCTTTCGAAACATCTGGCCACATTGATTAGGTATGCAGACTTCGGCATCAGTGACGTGAAAAGCGTTCCTGTGGACGTCCCACCGGATCTCTGGGCTCAGTTCAAGGAAGAGATGCATAAGCAACTCGGCATGGATGAGAACAAAGTAGGTGAGACATTCAATGTCAAGAACGCTTCCCAGCTGATGTTCACTCATACCGGCGAATCATCTTCCGCAGGATTCGGTCCTGATGACGAGTCCAGGGGCACCGTTGCTGCGCTGTCATTCTTCTCGCTTGCTCTTCGCCAGCTGTCGAAGCAGTCGGTGACGCTTATCGACGGGATCGATACCAGTCTGCATCCGGCTCTGGTGAAGGAGCTGGTGGCGCTGTATGCCGACGCGGAAACGAATCCTCACGGTTCCCAGCTTATTTTCACGACTCATGACGTGTCGCTGATCAATCAGTCCGGTTCGGCAAAGCGTTTACTGGCACCAGATCAGATCTGGCTTGTGAAAAAGAACAAGGAAGGCGTTTCGGAATTGTTCCCGGTGACCAATCTGGGTATTCGGAATATGGAAAACATCGGCAAGAACTATCTCAACGGCGTGTACGGCGCCATACCACGGCCTGATTTTCATACCGCTTTCGCCCAGATCGTGAATGTGGTTGATGCCTGATGTCGAAAAAGCGAAACGTTCCTGCACATGGACGTAAAGCCGCACGGTCGCGCCGACCGCGCAAGAGACGCTTTCTTGTCGTGGCCGGCGGAGCAGTCACTGAGAAACAGTATTTCAAGCAGCTTGAGTCCCTATACGATGTCATCATTGACTATCAACAGAAGAACAACAGCCCTAAGTAGCTCGCGAAGCTCGCTGTTAAGTTGAAGAGGGAAGACAAGCGAGATACTTCTACAGATTGTTATGAACGAATCTGGGTGGTGGTCGATGTTGACGATTTTCACGACCACGGCGAAGCAGCGAGAATCTGCAAGGACAATGGAATCGAACTCATCATTTCCAACCCCTGCTTCGAGGTCTGGCTGCTAGACCATGTGAAGGCTTGCCCGTCAAGCTATACACTGACACCTGATGTCGAGTCAGCTGCAGCAGAAGCTAAAGTTGTCGGCGGAAACCGTAACAAATACATCAATACCGAGCTCATCGACAAAGAACATCTCGATGCCGCCATACGCAATGCAGCCCGACACAACACAGCGGAAAACAGTCAGGGACGAAATAGACTCACACCACATCACGAGCAGGAATACGTCCCTTGGACCGATATGCCAAAAGTAATCGAGACACTGAAATCTAATAAACAGAGCTGAAAGAAGAAACATGGCGCTGCCCATCCAAGTAAATCCCAAAACCCTTGCATAGATATTCACACTGGACGAGGTCAAGGTAGCTGCACATTCGCAAATGGATTCGACTGCATCTGTTCATGCGCAGGTATCGCACACGCCCAATTACTCAGAATGGTTCTTACTCCCGAAAACAGTAAGGAGTTGCCTGACAAATACAAGCAGGCTCTTGCCAACAAAGTCCAAACGGTTCAAGCTCGCATTGCCGATATTCCGCATGATAAGGTAACAACAATTATCCACGCGCAGAAACAGCCTAAACGCGTGTTTTTCCTTTGCGAGGATGTGTCTCGGTAGTGCCCGCTTCTTTGCGCAGATTGGCTGTTGGCCAGCTGTTGGCGTGACTTTCATGCCGCTGCGCCTAGGTTGTCATCGAGCCGGGACATGTCCATGTATCGCCGGTCCGACCACGAGCGTGAGATGACGTAGCGGATTCTGGCGCATACGAGCATGAGCGCGCTGTTGGAGTCGGGGAAGCCGCCCACGACCCGGGTGCGCCGGCGGATCTCCTTGTTCAATCGCTCGATCATGTTGTTCGTGCGCAGCTTGATCCCATGGTTCGCGGGGAACTCCGGCAGGAGGTAGGTGGTGGTCTCGCCGACGCCCTCGCGGAGGCAGTTCGCGGCCGACTTGAGCTTGCGTTCCTCCATTTCGCCCGCGACCGTCCCTGCCTTGGCCATGGCGGATTCGCGGTTTTCCTGCGCGAAGACGGCCTTCAGGGCGGCGGACGCCCATTCCCTGTGACTGGGCGGCGTCTTGGAGAGCACGTTGCGCATGAAGTGCACCATGCACCGCTGGTATTTCGTTCGGCAGCATCGAGTTGACCGTGGAGACGAGTCCGGCGCACCGGTCGCCGACCACCAGTCTGACGCCCCTCAACCCGCGTTCGATCATGCTTCGGAAGAACTGCTCCCAGCTGGCCGCGTCCTCGCGCATGCTCTCGTCGACCGCGATGACCTCGCGCCGGCCCTCCGTGCTGACGCCGATGGCGACGAGGACGCTCACGTTCTCCACGTGCCCGCCCCAGGATCGCTTGTGCCACACGCCGTCCACGAACACGTACGGGTACTCGGATTCCAACGGGCGTTTCCGCCACTCGTCGATCTCCTTGTAGATCTTCTTGAGTTTGTCGCTCAATGTCTGGGAAGGCATCCGCTCGCCCCACAGCAGCTGGCTGATGTCGTCCACCCTGCGTGTGCTCACACCCGCGAGGTACATCTCCATCAGCGCCTCCTCGACGCTGGATTCGCGCCTCCGGTAACGCTCGATCACCGCCGACCCGAACAGGGCGCCCTTCAGTTTGGGCACCTTGAGACTCAACTTGCCGGCCTTGGCGGTCAGCGTGCGCTCGTAGTGGCCGGCGCGGAACGCCTTCCGGTCGGTCTTGCGCTCGTATCTGGCGGCGTTGGCGATCTCGTCGGCCTCGGCGTCGAGCATGGCGTTGATGGTCTGCTCGACCTTGACTCGAACCAAGGCATCGAGCTTGGACTCGAACATGGCGTCGTCGAACTGTATGATTTTATCGGACATGGCTTCCGGTCTTCTTTCCAATCGCGGTTTTCATGTGTAAGCGACTGAAAATCGTACCAAAGCCGGGCCATGTCCTTTTCATCGGAACTCACAACCGAATCTGCGCAAGAAGACGGGCGTTATCCATTTTCATTTTTAAAATGTTTTCCCAGAAACGATTTTCATTAAAATTTCGCCATTTCTTGGTACTTTTTGCACTCTAATTGAAATGGAACATACACTACACAGTTACAACATCGCAAACGCAATAAAGAAGATGGAACCCCGTCGCAAAGCAGGATTCCAGCATTGCTAACAGCGTGGCGGAATCCTTGAGCAATGTGGTGGAAAAGTCGCTACACGCTTCCAGCAAAGAGTCGCCGGTAAAGCTTTTCCATGGTGCAGCGCACCGCGGAGCCCGTAGCCCCCAGCTCCCCGAAGGCGACATTGTACCTGGCTGTGACGTGACTATGAAGCGCGATTTGAAGGAAATCGCCTTTCAGCTCGACAACCTCAACGTTCCGGTAATGGGCTTCGTGTTCAACTTCGCGAAGGAACGTAAGGTCTCCCCAAACGGCAACTACTATTACTATTATGACGAGGGCGGCAAGAAGAGCCAAAGGAGCCGAAAGAAGAGCAAGCACAAAAGCTGACTCAATCTCAGCAAAATAATCGCCTCCCTTTCTATTCAGGAAAGGGAGGCGATTTTCTTGTATCAACGCAATGCGCGGCTTAGTAGGAACCGGTACCGCGGAAGACTACGAGCACGGTCTTCGCAAGAATCGCGAGATCTCCAGCGATGGACCAATTCTCGATGTACGAAACGTCCAAATACTCGCTCTGTTCCTGCGAAAGATCCGAACGACCGGAAACCTGCCACGGACCAGTAATACCGGGCTTCACCAGCAAACGCGTGGAATACAGGGAGCCATAGCGGGCAACCTCGTCAGGCAACGCCGGACGCGGCCCAACCAGAGACATATCGCCCTTCAACACGTTAAAGAACTGAGGGAACTCATCCAACGAAGTCTTACGAATAAAATGGCCAATCTTCGTAATACGTGGATCATCCTTCATTTTGAAGATAAAACGATCGCTCTGGCCATTCTCTTCCGCAAGCTTCTTCTTCAACTCTTCTGCATTGGTAACCATGGAACGGAACTTGTACATGGTGAACGGCTTACCATGTAGTCCGACACGCTGCTGAGAGAAAAACACCGGACCACCATCATCGAGTTTGATGGCAATGGCCACGCCGAGCATAATCGGCGAAGAAATCAACAACGCGCAAGCTGAACCTATGATGTCGACGACACGCTTCACCACAGCAGTAACAGTAGTGTATTGCGGCAGACTCGCCAACAACACCGGCTGCTCAGTAGTATTACGCAAATACAAGCGATGGCCGCTCACGTCAGCCAAAGACACAGCCAGGGCAAGCTCCATGCCCAAAGATTCCACTGCAAGAGAGATACCATGCAGCATTTCGGAATCACGAGACAGCACGTCGGCAACATACACTTCTTGAGCGCAAAGGCTTTCGCACGTGCGGGGAAACGCGGAATTAAACGGAATCACCTTCAGCATATCGGCACCCTCAATGGTGGGATCCGGCTCGAACGAAGTGACCACATACGCGTCTTTCTTGCTGCCGTCAGCTTCAATCGGGCATACTGCGACCGGCGAATACCCCCAATTGGAATAATCCTGCATGGTACGCAACGCACGGTTAATGCCGTCGGAAGAACCAATCACCACGGTCTTATACTTGCAAGAACCTTTTTTGCGGCTGCGATGCAACCACTGACGCATCTGCCAACGGGCAATCACTTCCAGAAAGAACGCGATGATCGGGGCAATGATGAGTGCCGTTCGTGGAAGCGCAAGTTTGAAAATAAACGCAATCGAGCAATACGTGATAATAGTGAGCAGCGAAGCGTTGATGATCTTCGCGTACAGCTCATAGCCTTCCGCCATCACATGCCTATGGTATGCACCGACGATCGTGAGGCTCAATACCCAAATGGCACTGAAGCAAACAAGAAATAGCCAAAATGGCATGACGCTACCGATGGCTTCATATGCAGAATTGTTTGCCCACAGGCTGAACGCGAGAGAAACCAGCATGACGGCAAGGTCGACCATTACCAGACAGGCAACGAACGAATACCTCCACCCCGGAACGACCTGCTTCTTGGCCCTCTTGCGGCTACGCCAGTCCCCATCAACGGGGAAACGGCGTGTTCGAGAATGTCATCGGTTCAAACTGCGAAACGTTTTGAACTTGATCCTGAACATGCGCCCGCTGCTTATGCCATGCGTTGGAGGAAACAATATGTATTTCCTCCGTCTTTGGCGTTGAATCCGAATCGCAGGAGTTCCCTCGCATGTCCAATCCCTTCAGTCTAGCTCTTACACTCCATCCTTCCAAGGCAGACTACACCCCCCGAGTAACATCCACCACCCTAGAATGGCATAGAAGGGTGATGGATGTCGGTACTCCCAGAATCAGCTGCGAAGGAGGATTTCTTCCAAGGCGCTGATTACCGAATCGGGCATGCCGGAGGTGACGAACAGCTCGTTGCTGAAACGGGGCGCGGTATCGAAGGTGCGCAGAGCCCCGAGCGCACGCACTCCTTGCTCACGAATCGTCTGCATCGCATGCTCTTTGGAAATGTACGGCATTTGCGCATGCAAGAGCACGTCAAGCACGTCCTGTTCGACTGAATTCTCGGCAATCTGCAGTCCGTCTGAAATCGTAACGTTCAAGCATGCAGTAGACGGCACGTCGCGCACAACGACCGACAGACTCAATGTCTGCTGATCGTATGTAATTTCTGCAGTATCGCAAGCTTTACCGTCAATTTCGATACGAACGTTCTGCATGTCTGGCTGCGCAACCCCACGGAACACAACCTCCCAGTTACGCTGTGCCGGAATGGCATCAGCACAGCCTTCCACCGGACTGACGGTGAACTGCGTGGCATTGTCCGTATTCTTCCAGTCGAGGCTCATGCGCGTATCGGCAACATGAGTTTGGCCATCGCAAGACTCGGCAGATGCAGAGCCGGAAGCAGCAGAAGCCACAGAGCCGTCGTCTTCCTTGAGTGTGAACGAACCGTTCGCACCGGGGAACACCAGCACCTGCAGGGACTCCGGATTGCCAAGATCATTCACTTTATTGCCCTCGCCAAGCTGCTGCAACGGCACGATACCGCCAGCCTTGGCAAACACCGGCATACGGTCGATCGCACGCCACACTTCCAGACGGCGTCCGGACTCCCCTGCCGAAACGTAACGGCGCCCGTCGAAGAAGTCATACCATTCGCCTTGCGGCAGCCATGCTTCCGTGCTACCCAGCTGCGCGGAATCGTCATTGTCGGAAACAATTGGTGCAACCAGCAGCTCAGTACCGAAACGGAATTCATCCGGCACCTCGTACGCCTGCGGATTGTTCGGATCCGCCCAATACATCGGCTCCACCAATGGCATGCCCTCGAACGCGGCACGATAGTTCATGGTGTATAGGTATGGCAGCATCATGTGACGCAAACGAAGCGAGCTCACCATAGAATCGCGCACTTCCGCGGAAAAATTCCACGGTTCCTTACCCATGAACTGCGAATTGCTGGAATGCAGTCGGTTGATCGGACTGAACGCGCCAAGCTGGTACCAGCGGGCTTCCAAATGTTCGTTGCGGTATCCGCACATGTGACCGCCAATATCGTGACTCCACCATCCGTAGCCGATATTCGAAGCGGTGGCAGTGAAATACGGCTGGAACTGCAAGGATTCCCACGTAACAATGGTGTCTCCCGAGAAGCCGACCGGGTAGCGGTGCGAACCCGGGCCGGCATACCGCGAGAAGGTGAGCGGCCAATTCCCGTCACGCCCGGAATCCAGGTAGTGCAGATGATTGAGCACCCACAGCGGGTCGAGTCCCGGCTGACGGGTCACACCGCCCTGCTGCCAGTCGAGCCACCAGAAGTCAACGCCTTCGGCTTCCATACGATGATGCATGTCGAAGTAGGCGCTTACGAAATCCGGATTCGTCAGGTCGAATTCCACCGCCTCTTCGGTTGCGGGATCGATGCCGACACGTTTGGCCACCGCCTCATAGTCGTCTTCGAACGCGCGCACGCCGTCTCGCGGATGCACGTTCAATGTGGCTTTCAAGCCACGCTCGTGCAAGTCGCGCAAGAACGCCTCATGATCAGGAAACAGCTGCTTATCCCACGAATAGCCGGTCCAACCGGAACCGTATTTCGGATCGACATCGTCCACGCGGTGCCAGTCCATGTCAATCACGGATGTGGTGAACGGAATGCCTTCACGCTTGAACCGGTCCATGAGCTGCACGTACTCGTCTTGCGTGTAGCGGTAGTAGCGGCTCCACCAGTTGCCGAGCACGAATCGCGGCAGCAGCGGTGGCGGTCCGGCCAGCTTGTAGAAGTCTTGCACCGCTTCGGTGTAGCGGCGGCCGTAGCCAAAGAAGTAGAAGTCGGTTTCCGCGTGATCGCGTGGCATAACCCATGCACCAAGCGGATTCGGTTTGCCGTTCACTTCATGCGCTTCCACGATCACGTTCGCGGCGGAATCGTCGAGCACCGCCCATCCGTCTCGCGAAATCACACCATCGTCCAGAGGAATTTCGCCGTTCGCCTCGTCGAGCGTGCGCGCGGTGCCTTTGAGATTATGCTTCGGCTCGTCGCCGTAATGCCACGTATTGAACTGGGTGTCGGCCACGCCCTTGACGACCACGCTCAAGCCTTCTTTGCTGAACGGCTTGCCATCGTACGTCACATACAATGCGGGGGTGTCCACAATGAGCAGTCCGTCGCGATGCGTCACCGTGAATTGCGGGTCGGCGCCAAAATCGCGGTTGACCACCATCTGCGTGAGATTGTCTTCAAATTCGCCGGAGTCTGACCATTCGAAGCGGATCAGCGATTCCGTTAGAATGCCAATCCTCCAATGCTCTCCCTGCAGGATCGACGCTTCTCGCATATTCGGCCGCGCCTTGCGCACATACCTCACAAACGGCCCATCCGTTGCATTCGCAGCGTCGCTCGCCGCATCGTTCATCACACTCGCAGTACCGTTCGCCTCACTGTTCACAGCGTCATTCACCACGCTCTCTGTATCCGTTCCGACGTTTGACATAATAGCCTTTTACGTTTCTGCCATAATAGCGCGCCCTGCAAAAGACCCACGCGCAACGCCCATCTCGCGCAACATTCCACCCTCGCAACTCATGACGATTGACAAACGTGATAAAACCATTTATCATCGGTTAACGAATTTGATTAAACGATTTACCATCGTGTGGTGTTGCACGATCTCGTTTGATTGGCAAGCTTCGGCGAAGCGGCCGTGAGCTTGGATTATTCGCAGTTGCAAGACTGTGGAAGGAGAAACGCTATGAAGAAAATCATCCTTGATTTGGACACCGGCATCGACGACACCCTTGCCATGTCGTATGTCCTCGCTTCAGAAGATGCTGAACTGATTGGCATTACCGGAACCTACGGAAACGTGCTGTTGGAAACGGGCGTCGCCAACGATCTTAACCTTCTGTCCATGTTCGGACGTGAGGATATTCCAGTATTCAAGGGTATCCCCCATCCAAGCAACGCCACCAATTTCGAAGTCCCCGACAGCTCAGGCATCTTCCACGGAAAGAACGGCACCGGAAACGTCGACATTCCCACTTGCTCGACGCGCAAAGTCGAAGAAACGTCTGCTGTGGATTTCATTATCGACTGCGCACGCAAATACGGCAAAGACGAACTCGTGTACGTTCCCACCGGCCCGTCCACCAATATCGACGCGGCCTTCGCCAAAGCCCCGGACATCATCAACAACATCACCATCGTGATGATGGGTGGTTCACTAACCCAGCCAGGCAATTGCAATCCCTTCATGGAAGCCAATATCTCCATGGATCCGGAAGCTTCAAATCGTCTTTTCGCAACTTCCGCGGACATCACCATGATCGGTCTTGATGTGACCATGCAAGCGCTACTGACCAAAAAGGAAACACAACAGCTACGCGACACGGGCACGAAGGCCGGCGCATTCCTGGCGGATATGACGGACTATTACATCGACATCAGTGAGCAGGAGGATCCCGCATTCCAAGGAGGGTGCAATCTGCATGATCCCTTGGCCGCCGCAGTGGCGATCGATCCGACGCTAGTCACCACATTCCCGATCAACCTCATGGTTGAAACCGAGGGACCAAGCGTCGGACGAACCATTGGCGATCCGGCCCGCCTGCTGAGCCAGCCGAAGAACACGAAGGTCGCGCTTGGCGTCGACGCGGAACGTTTCGTCGGCCAATTCATGGAACGTTTGCTTAAGCTCGCCCGAAAATCCAAGTAGTCACAAAGAAGCGTACTTACACAAGGAGAACAAATGTCTGATTCCACTCAGGCCGCAAATGTGACGGCCACAGATGATTTCGAAGCCAACCGTGCGAAAACAAAGAAGGCTCTCCCTGCTTTGCTTATTGTGTTCACGCTTGGAACGTTGATGATCCAAGCATTCAATCTGGTGTTCCAGAATATTGGCGATTCGTTGGGCATGTCCGCCAGCGCGTCTTTAATCAGCACGCTTCCAGGCATCGTGCTTGGCGTCGTCTGCATGCTGTACGGTACGCTGTGCGATTTCATCTCACCTAAGCGTATGACGTTGTTTGGCGTGAGCGCTTTGGTGATCGGCAGTTTGCTCGGTTTCTTCGGTTCGTTCAATTTCTGGGTTGTGCTTATCGCTCGCATGATTCAGGTTGCCGGCGCACAGGTCGCCGGTTCGGTATTCCTTGTGATGACGGTGAAATACCTGAATGACAAGGAGAAGGCCGTTTACATCGGCATTTACAATGCCGTCTACTATTTGGCCGCTGCAATCGGCGTGTTTGCAGGTGGTTTCATCACTTCCTTCGACTGGAAGTATTTGTTCCTCGTTCCGGCCATTTCCGTGTTCTTCATTCCACTGTTGATCAAGAACACTCCGGATATCAGCGCCAAGGGAGAGCGCATCGACGGTTTCGGCATTGCGCTGTTCGCGGTGTTCGCGGGACTCATCGCCGTCTACTTCTCGTTCCCGAACGTGTGGCTGCTGGTAGCCATTGTGCTGTTCGGCATCGCCTTTGTCGCTTGGATCCTTAAGGGCAGCAAGCCGTTCCTGAGCAAGTCTTTCATTACCAACAAGGCGTACATGTCGATTCTGCTGCTGCAGTTTGTATTCTACTTCTTCAACTTCGCCTGCGTGCCGATTTACAACGTTATCGGCGAGCAGCTGTATGACATGCCGCTGACCACGATCTCGCTGTGTCTCACGCTGGTGTACGTTGTCGCCACGATTGTCGGCTGCGTTTCCGGTCCAGCCGTCAACAAGCTTGGCCGTATGAAGACGCTGATCGTCGCATCGGTGCTTATGGTTGTCGGTTTTGCCGGATCCGCCATTTTCATCGAACAGGGGTTCTGGATTCTTACCGTGCTGGCCTGCATGTTCATTGCTGGCGTCACCGTGGTGTATACCCCGATTTACGATGCCGCTTCTGACGCGTTGCCTGTTGAAGAGAATGGTCGTGGCGTCGGCATTCTCGATTTGATGATGAACACTTCTGCCTCAATCGGCATGGCCGTGTATTCCAGCCTGATCGTCAATCCTTCGCTCGCCAAGGGCGGACTGTTCGGCATTGGCAGTGGAGTCGCCGCGCAAACATCCAATGTGTTCTGGATTATGTGCGCCGCGTCCGTACTTGCCTTGCTTCTCGTACTAATGTTCCGCAAGAGCTTCAGCGCGAAACGTGCCGAGTAGCGGAAGACGCTGCTGAAACGTCGGTTTCTGGCAGATAGCTCGTGCGGACCGCACTTGCGATTGCTAGATTGCAGTAGTTCAGATTCAGCAATCGCAAGTGCGTTTTCATCATGCCTGTAAGCGTAAGCCCGCGTTGTCCGGACTGCACCTCTTTGCGTTCATCGACCCGGCTAGGCCGTACTCCATGCAGATGCGGATCCATCCGGCCCAGCGGTGGTGGCATCCGACGGACATGGCTCCGCCCTCCTAATTACCAATCGCGGTTTTTTGTTTTGGCGAACAAAAACCGCACACAGGACACGGGCCTTGTTTTTCACTCCAAGACGGAAATCCACAAAATACGCGGCCCGGCCGGGTGATATCCCGCAGCCTGACCGCTTCTACCATACATAGACGAGATGCGAGCCGCAAACGAGCTTCTTCGTCTTACCCCGGCGTTCAATGTACTTTTCTTACGCCATTCAATGTACTTTTCTTCACACGCATGTACTTTTAATCGCCTAAAGCACCGACGCGAATCAAACACACCAATGTTCGCACCATCAACGGCATACGCCAAGCCAATAGCACGGACTCAATCCAAACCACTAACATCAGTAGTTTGGCGGATACTCGCACGCATGGCCGTCCACGCCTCCATTGGATGAAAAAACGCGGAATAGAGTCACTGCCTTTTGTCGACCATCATGGCGACGCGCGCAAACAGATAACGCTAAACTTGTCTCATGTTGCTTATTTGCTTAACCCAGCGAAGCGACGGAGCGAGAGCAGGTGATATATGGTAACAATTTCTGACGTGGCGCACGCAGCCGGTGTTTCCAAGGCAACAGTCTCGTATGTACTATCGGGAGATCCTCGGATCACCCAAGCTACAACACTTAAGGTGCAACATGCGATTGACGAATTAGGCTATACGGTTAACCATGCAGCCCGCGCACTATCCGTAAGAAAAACCAAAACAATAGGTGTGGTCTCCCCCGCCTTTCACGGCAACTATCTGTCAGCCCTCTTTGGACTGTACGTGTACCTGCTATCCGAAGAAGCGACAAAGAGAGGATACGACACCCTACTCATTGGCGAGAACGACGGCTTCGAGGCAATGCATGAAGCATGGTCGTCAAAGAAAGTGGATGGGTTCATCCTGATGGACGTCAAAGATGAGGATCCACGAGTCAACTATGCCGCAAAAGAACACATTCCGACCGTTGCATTCGGCTCGCCAAAGAACTCACACGGTTTGGATACAGTGGATTCCGACTTCGCCAAGGCTGCATCATCAATCTTGAATTTCCTAGCCTTTGAAGGGCATAAAGAGGTGATTCTTATTTCATGGTCACACACAATATTTGATCAGGGTCTTGGCTACGCTTGGCGCTTTCTGGATTCAGCGATAGAGACCGCCAAACGTCTTGACCTGAAAATGCATGTCGAATATCCGAAAGACGACGATTCGGATCCTTCGCCCCTCATTGAGCATGCACTAGATACGCACACCAAAGCAACCGCTCTGATACTGCACAACGAGCCGGCAACAATCGTTGCCCCTCAGGTTTTGGCACGCAGGAATCTACGAACACCGGATGACTTGCAGGTCGTAACCGTTTTCCCGAAACAGCTAGCAACATCAATGAAGATATCGTTCGCCGCAGTGCGTCCGGATATTACGCAGCTATCAGAAGCCGCCGTGGGAGCCCTTTTGCGTCGAATAAACAATCCGAAAGCCCCGACGGTCACCCGCTATCTTGATTATCCACTAACCCAAGAGCCCGCGTAACAGCGCAGCTACGTAGATTACACGCAGAAAACAACCGCGGGATTCTACATTAGTTAAGTTCGTCGATTTGACTTTTCAAAGATCAGGGTTTATTATTTAACTTGTTTAACCGGTTCAACAGTTTGGGATTAAAACTTCCCAAACGCAATAAATTAATCATTCGGCGCATAGGTGCGCTGTTAATGAAAGGAAATACCAAATGATCGGTTCAAATATGAAGCGCGTGATAGCTTTAATCGCCGCAAGTGCCGCGGCAGTCAGTCTCGCCGCTTGCGGTAGCAACTCGAGTCAAGATTCCAAAACAATCGAATTCTGGGACCCATACCCTCAGAAGAACGATAGCAGCACATGGGCGAAATACGTTACCAATTGCGCTCCTGAGGGGTATAACGTAAAACGCATCGGCTATGCGCAGTCAGACCTATTAAACAATCTCACAACAGCCGTCAAGGCCGGCAACGCACCTCAGATCGCCCTGATCGATAACCCAAAGATGCCTACCGCTGTCGACGCAGGACTTGTTACGGATATCGAGGCAGCGGGAGTCGACGTTTCAGGGTTCGACAAGAATATCGAAGGTCCCGGCATCATCGACGGCGTACAATATGGGGTTTCTTACGGCACTAACGCATTGGGATTGTATTACAACCCCGATGTCCTCAATAAGGCCGGCGTCGACCCAGAATCGATCACCGATTGGGATTCGCTCAACAGTGCCATCGAAAAAGTAGTAAACGCAGGATATAAGGGCATCACATTCTCCGGCATTTCCGGCGAAGAAGGAACATTCCAGTTCCTTCCTTGGTTCTGGGGAGCCGGCGGTCAATTGAAGGACGCTTCAGGTTCCAGTGCCGAACAGGATGCGCTTGATCTGGTATCCGGCTGGGTCCAAAAAGGTTGGGCTCCGAAATCGGTCGCAACGGACAACCAATCTGCTGCGTGGGATCTATTCCTTGGCGGCGATTACGGCTTCTCCGAAAATGGTTCATGGCAGATGGAGTCGGCCACCGAGAAAGGCTACAAGATGATTTCCATTCCAGCCAAAGATGGCGGAGTAGCCCCGGTTCCAAGCGGTGGCGAGTTCATTACCATTCCAGCCCAGAAAACCAAAGACAGTGACAAGATGAAAGCAACCGCGGAGGTCATTCAGTGCCTCATTGACGGAGATAATCTCAAGAAGACCAATGATGAGATGGTTTATCTTGCCGCCAAAAGTGACGTCCGCAAGCAGCAGGTGGAAGAGAACAGTGCCTGGGCACCTTGGGTTGACGCCGTAGAAAATGCTGAAGGCCGTACCACTGACGTTGGTCTGGAATACGAAGACATTTCTGCACAGCTTTCCGAAGATCTACAGGCTGCCTTGAATAAGGGCTGATTCGCGGTCTCATATTTTTCTGGGGCATCTGCCCGCCATTCATTGCGATATTCAGACGCCCCATTCCATCTTTTCCATCAACAGGCAGGTGAACTATGTCTCAAACAATCACCGCAGATAAACCAAGGCGAATCAAGCCAACCACATTGGCCGCCATCGGTTTCGCGGCCCCGCTGATTATTTACATGCTTATCTTCTACGTTTGGCCTCTGATTCAGAATATTTCCATGAGTATGCACCGCTACACACGTCGCACTTTTGTGACCGGCGATGCCCCTTGGTCTGGATTCGATATCTATAAGGAAATATTAAGCAATCAACAATTCTGGACCATTCTCGGACAGACTTTGATTTTCGTCTTCGCTTCTATCGTTTTCCAATACTCTATCGGCTTGGCATTAGCGGTTTTCTTCAATCAGAATTTCAAACTTTCCGCGGCTTTGCGCGGCGCATTCCTTGTACCATGGCTACTTCCGCCAATGATTTCCGGTACGATCTGGCAATGGATGATGGACGCCGATAGCGGTGTTATTAATAATTTCCTCAAACTATTTGGTTTGGACCCGGTTTGGTGGCTGCAAGCCGATCATTCCTTGTGGGCGGTTATCATTGCCAATATTTGGCTTGGTATTCCTTTCAATCTCGTAATTCTGTATTCGGGCTTGCAAAACATCAATGGCGACTTGTATGAAGCCGCCGCGTTGGATGGCTGCAATGCTTGGCAGCGCTTCTGGAAGATTACTTTCCCGTTGCTCAAGCCGGTATCGATGATCACGCTCTTGCTAGGTTTCGTCTACACGTTACGAACAGTAGACATCATCTGGATTATGACCAAGGGCACTGGATCTTCGAGGACCTTGGCAACTTGGGCTTATGAGATGGCTTTCGGAAAGGGCACATCAGCAACTATCCGGTATTCGGAAGCATCCGTTGTGGGCACGATTCTCATTGTCGTAGCACTGATTTTCGCTCTGATTTACCTGTGGGCCCAGCGGAATGAAGAGAAGAGGTAACTAAAATGAAACATCGTTCATCATGGTGGAAAACACTTATAGGCATCATTTTGACGCTGATTATGCTCTTCCCCGTATACTGGATGATCAACATATCATTCACGCAACGTCGTTCCATCCGTTCGGGTGATCTGTTCCCGAAAGATTTCACGCTCGAAAACTATGCTTCTGCGTTAAGCTCACAGCTCCCCTACCTAGGAACGTCATTGCTGGTTGCCATAGGATGCGTGATCCTGACTCTAGCAATTGCATTACCTTCGTCATACGCCATTGTTTTCTTGGAGTTCAAAGGCTCAAAATCCATGAACTTCCTGTTGATTGTTGCTCAGATGATTCCCGCGGTCGTTATGTCTCTAGGCTTCTACCAGATCTACAATGACATCGGCCTTCTCGACAGTATTCCGGGACTTATCGTTGCCGACTCCACTTTGTCGGTACCGTTCGCAGTGATTCTGATGACGGGATTTATGTCCGGTATGCCACGCTCGTTGGTGGAGGCAGCGCAAATCGACGGAGCATCGCAGTGGGGTGTTTTTGCCAAAATCGTGATTCCACTCTCCCGTAATACCATTGTCACGACTTCGCTGTTCGCTTTCCTCTGGGCATGGTCAGATTTCATGTTTGCTTCGACCCTCGATTCCGGTGGCGGCAAGATGAGGCCAATCACCATGGGTCTATATGACTTTATCGGTTCACAGAACCAAGAATGGGGGCCAATGATGGCCACCGCAGTATTGGCCTCAGTACCAACAGCGCTATTACTAATTTTCGCACAGAAATACGTTGCCGCCGGCGTAACAGCCGGAGCGGTGAAAGACTGATCCAACCCTTAAGTACATAATTAACAAGGACCAACTATGAGTGAACTAACTTTTGCTATCGATGGAGATGCACTGTTGTGGACTGGTGACGGCGAATATCTTCGCATCGAACCATGGGGAAAGAATTCAGTCCGCGTCCGCGCCTCGAAAATGCATGAGATACAAGAACAAGAAGGAGCTTTGCTGCCACAAGACAATCAGGCCTCAGGCAGCCACAATTATGGCATCACCATTGACAAGCCCAATAGAACCGCCGAATTACGCAATGGCGATATTGTAGGTCAAGCGAAAGCATCCTGCGGCCTGTACTCCGGATCAGGATATGAAGAGCCACGCTGTTTACTGAGCTTCTATAAGGCAGACGGCACACCACTCATTCAGGAAATACCATCTGGCGGATCACTAAATCTTCGAGCGCGATGGTTCAAACCGATCACCGGAGGCGACTATTCCATCGTCGCTTCCTTTACCACACCGGAAAATGAGAAACTATATGGTATGGGCGAGTACCAACAGAACATCCTCAATCTGAAAGGTTGTACTCTCGAACTCGCGCACCGCAATTCACAGGCATCTATTCCTTTCGTGGTTTCCAGCGCCGGATATGGCTTCCTGTGGAATAATCCGGCACTTGGAAACGTTACGTTCGGCAAGAACCGTACGGAATGGCAAGCTGAATCAGCCAAGCAGATTGACTACTGGATTACCACAGGCGATACACCTTCTTCGATAATGAAGCATTACGCCGACGCCACAGGGCACGCTCCTCACATGCCTGAATGGGGACTGGGATTCTGGCAGTGCAAGCTTAGATATTGGAATCAACGTCAGCTCCTAGACGTCGCCCATGGGTTTAAACAGCGTAATATTCCATTGGATCTCATCGTTGTAGATTTCTTCCACTGGCCGCATATGGGTGACTTCCGTTTTGAGAATGAATTCTGGCCAGATCCCAAAGCTATGGCGGATGATCTGCACAGCATGGGAGTGAAACTCATGGTATCTGTGTGGCCCCAGGTCGCGCTCGCCTCAGAGAATTATGTTGAGATGAAGTCAAAGAACCTTCTCGTGCGCGCAGATAAGGGTGAAGACGTCGGCATGATGTTCGAAGGTCCCAGCCAGTTCTATGACGCCACCAATGCAAAAGCTCGCGAATATGTTTGGGATAAGTTCCGAACAAATTATGCCGAGCTTGGGGTTGATGCATTCTGGCTCGATGAAGCGGA
>ERZ1023901.88-NODE-88-length-21352-cov-24.053012_pt1 | contig 21352 bp, 19 predicted proteins | sample MGYA00380401_ERZ1023901 | MGnify/ENA primary metagenome ERZ1023901 (study PRJEB33179, sample SAMN07448997) | human gut metagenome | biome: Human-gut; feature: Human associated habitat; material: Faeces | host: Homo sapiens | place: India: Bhopal | collected... | reverse complement strand
TTTGCTTAGTTACCTATAATTCGTTCCAATTGCAGTCAAAAAAATTTTTCTTTTTCTCTTCGTTCATCCCGTTGATGAATAATTTCACCTTTTCATATTCCTTGAGATCCGTTTTGGCAATCGGCGTCTTGTTTTTGGCGAGCTGCAAAAATTTGAAACGCATCTTTTTTGAAAAAGAAGTTTCATCAATCTTTGCGATTTTCTCCTTTAAGCCGGCAAGTTTTTCAGCACCATGCTCTGATGCCTCCTGCAAAGAAGACGCTGCTTTTTCCTTGTCTTGTCTGCTGACATAAATTTTTGTCAGTAGTTTCCATGCCTGCCCTTGATTTTTCTCCGTGTCGTTTTTCGTATGCAGTTCAAGAAATTTTTCTGCTTCGTCAAATTCCCGCAAAAAATAATGGCACTTGCCCAAGTAGTAGCAAACGGACAAAAAGCCTGCATTTTCTTGAAAAACGCGCTCAAAAAATGCCATGGCCTGCTGATAATCTTTTGCCTTGATTTTGGCGATTCCTTTTTGATACGTTTCGGCAAGCTTATCCATGAAAGCATTTCCTTTCTTAACAAATTCTTATTTCATTCATAATACTTTTCTCTAGAATAATATGATACGCTTTATTCAAGAAAACTTTCAAGGAGTGATTTTTTTGGTACGTCGCTTATTATGGTTGCTGATGTCTGTCGTAAGTCTTTTGCTCTTGATCGTCGGAATTGTTTTTCCAATCGTGCCGCAAGTTCCGTTCCTTCTCACATTTTTGTACAGTCTTTCAAAGTTTTCACCGCGGTTTCACAAGTGGCTCCTGAACACGAGAGTTTACCGCCGGCTAAAAGGCTTCATGAATAATGAAAAAGAAAAAATCGGCATGAAACGCTTGTCAAAAAGCAGAGTCAAGCTCTAAAAAAGAGGTCGGAAACGGCCTCTTTTTTGTTTTAAACAAAAAATCTTACCGACGGATGTATTACTTGACATCCATCAGTAAGAAAAATTATAGAGCCATTCAAGGACAGATATAATTAAAATGATGAGAGGAGTTTTTTTAGATGCAGGCAGTGACTTTCGAGCAACTCGGTGGGCCGGAAGCGTTACGATTGCGGGAAATTGACGAACCGCAACTACGGGCCAATCAGGTACTGGTCCGGGTGCAGGCCGTGGCGGTCGACCACGTCGATACCTTTGTTCGTAGTGGGGCGTTTCAAACGGCACTGGCCACGCCGCACGTTGTCGGCCGTGATTTGGTCGGCACGGTACTGCGGGTGGCGGCCGGCGTGACTAAATTTGCGGTCGGTGATTTGGTTTGGACCAACTCTGCCGGTTACGACGGGCGGATGGGGGCGACCGCCGAAATGGTGGCGGTTGCTGCCGACCGGCTTTATCCGGTGCCATGCGGTGTGGACGCCCGCCAACTGGTGGCGGCGGTCCATTCGGCCGCGACGGCCGCGATTGTGTTGCAAGACGTCATGCAACTAACCCGCGGGCAGGCCATCCTAATCGAGGTGGCGGCCGGGAACGTCGGCCGTAAGTTTATTCAGCTAGCGCACCAGTTAGGGGCGGTCGTGACGACGACTTCCGCAGCGCGCGACTTTGACCGCTGTCGGCAATTGGGAAGCGAGTTAACGTTGGATTACCACGAACCGGTGGCGTCCCAGTGCGACCGGCAGTTTGATCACATCATTGATACGTCCGGTAAGGTGCCATTGCAGGCTAACTTGGCGGCGCTCAATCAGGGCGGCCAGGTCACGCTGATCACGGCGCCGGCGGATAATCATTTTACCTTCGACGTCCGCCAGTTTTACATGGCCCAAAAGCAAATTAGCGGCTTCGTCATCAGCCACGCTACCGACGACCAACTAGCGCGGGCGGCAAAGTGGTTAAATCCGCAGTTTGCCGCGGGTGCGTTACTCGAAGACGGCCTTAATTGCCAGCCGTTTGCGGGCCGTTTTTTAAGTTGCTTTTCCGGCCAGTTTTAGTAACATTTAATATAAATATATTAATAATTAAAGGGAGGGGCAGGCGGATGCGCAAAGGCTGGGGAGTCTTATTTGCAGGGGGTATTATTACTGAGTGGCTGTGGGGACGACCAGGTTAAAGTTACTGAAACGCCCACCAATCAAGAAGCATTGCAAACTAGTCAGCAGCGGGCAAAATCAAAACAGGCAAGTACTGACCGGGCAAGTTCTACCACTGGGACGGCTCAAAAAAGTCGTGACGCTAAGGAGACGGTCACGGCGACCCGTTGGAATGCAACTAAACGCTGGCAACTGGTTAAGTTTATGCACGCGTGGCAGCAACGAATGGGGGCAGACCTACGTGGGAACCTATGACGGTGAACGCCCGGATCATTATGGATTTACTTTTCCGAATGCAATTGAATCTGGACAACTTGATAATCGCGTGATTTTGGCTAATCAGCGAATTCAGTTGCGCTGGTCGGAGGACGGTGAACAGTCGGCACCGTTTCAAGTGGTGGAAGCGGCAACGATGGATAATCAGCATGGGTTTTTAACGACCTACTTTTTTGCTTACACAATCAGCAACCGGTAGTTTTCGTAACCGGAACAACTAACGGTGATGATTTATACGTTCGCACCAGCCAAAACAGCGAGTTGCAAGCCGGTTTTGCCAAGATTGTGACGGAAAAAGCGTAAACCATTGCCAGTAATCAGGACTTAAATGTCGCCAACCTACAGACGTACCAATTCGGTGATGAGGTTCATAATAATTAACACAACTCGGGGTGGCCACTACCATCCCGAGTTTTTGATTGGGTAGCTGACTTAACCAACCTAAGTTAACCATCGGCACTGGTCATTAGTTGCGCAACGTTCGTGATTCGGTCAGTTGTTTAGTACAGCGTTGACCACTGTCAATTATTTATAGCACCTAGTAATAATGATAGCGTTAACATTTGAAAAATGCTTGCGTCATTGAAGCGCTTGCATTAGCCTAGTGGTATGAGCACCAATTGGTCTAGGTTTAGATTCAAGGGTGAACAGAATGTTATTAGGGGGTTGCAGAATATGCATAATCAGGATGTTGTTCAGGAAAATTGGCGGATGTGGAAACACGGGAAACAGTGGCTGTATGCGTCAAGTGCGGTCTTAGCCATGGGAATCTATATGGGGTTGTCGACCACGACAGTGCAAGCGGATACGCTGTCAAATACTCAAACAACCACGACGGCCGTGCAATCGGTTGCGAAACCGGCAACGACAACGACAACTGGTACAACCAACGCGGAACAATCGGGAACCGTTGCCGAAACGGACCAGGTGCCAAGCATCGACCCAGCTGCTGACCAGCCGACGAAAACCGACGTGGCGATATCCCAAACGCCGGCAGCGACCAGCACGCTAACGGGTGAAAAAGACCTGCAATCGTCACTTGAAACGAAGACTAATCAGTCAACTTCTTCAACTAAGTCGGTTGCCGTACCGGAAGTAGCGAAGACTAATCCGGTGGTCACTAGCGAAAAGGCCAAAACCGCCACACCGAAAAACAGTCAAGTTGAGACACCGGCGCCGGTCACCCAACCAGTCAGTGCCCCGGCCCAAGTTGACACGAAGACTGAAACGACGGCACCGGTCCCCGTTAAGGACACGACCAAGGTGATTATTCACTATCAGGGTGACAGTAGTAAGTGGGCGCCGTACGTTTGGGGACTGAAACCTAACGGTAATGGTCAGCAGTACGACTGGACCGGAACCGATGATTTTGGTGCCTACGCCGAAATCGACATGGATCAAAATTACCAACAACTCGGCGTGCTGATCAAGGGTGTCGATAGTTGGGATAAGGACGGCAATGGCGCCGACCGGACCGTTACCGTCGACGCTAACGGGAAGGGCGAAGTCTGGTACCGTGCGGGCAGTGACGACGCTCAGGACGTGACGCCGACTTACCACGACACCACCATCAACGTGCATTATCATGACAAGAATCAGTCGGCCGTTAATCGCTACCGCGTGTGGACCGACAAGGCCGGTGAGGCAGGGGCGCAAACGGTTGATTTGAACCAAACCGACGCCAACGGCAATTTGCTCGGCACCGTGCAGTTGACGGCCGCCGACTTTACGACCGTTTACGTCCAACCGGTCGGTGCTGATGAATTGACGCGGGCCTTCACGCCGGTAGCTAGTGACGCCGCGACCGACATTTACGTCGTGGCCGGGGATCAGCAGCCGTATTACACCGCTAGTTTTGCGTTGCAACAGGAAATGGTGACTAGCGCGGCCATGCAAACGCCGACGGAAGTTACCGTGACAATCGGCAAGGCCCTGACGGCGGCGGAGGCCCGCCAACAACTGAGCGTGGCCGGACATACCGTTAAGGACGTGACGGCAATTGCACCGGACGCAACCGGACGGAGCAAGCAGTTCAAGTTGACGACCACTACCGACCTCGACATTATGACCACTAACAGCGTCAGCTTCAACGGTAACGCTAAGGTTATGGACATCGGCGATTACGTCCGCTCACAAGCGTTCGATAACGAATACTATTACGACGGCGACGACCTAGGTGTGACCTACAGCAAGCAACGGACGCAAATCAAGTTGTGGGCCCCGACCGCCAATCAAATCGAACTACGCCTTTATCAGCAACATACCGCCGACGCCGCGGTGACCAAGACGATTGCCATGCAGCGGGGCGCCAAGGGCGTTTGGACGGCGGTGCTTCCCGGCGATTATCAGGGCTGGGCCTACGACTATCAGCTCCACTTCGGTGACGGTAGCGTGACCACCACTGAGGACCCTTATAGCAAGGCGGTCACCGTTAATGGCAACCGCAGTGTGATTGCCGACGTTGATGCAGTCAAGCCAGCCGACTTTGACCGGTTACCGAGCTTTAGTGATCCAACCGACGCCGTGATTTATGAAACTAGTGTCCGCGACTTCACCAAGGACCCGAATTCCGGTGTGACGGCCAAGGGGAAGTTTACCGGCATGGTCGAATCCGGCACCCACACCGCATCCGGTCAAGCGACCGGGTTGGATTACCTGAAGGACCTCGGGGTGACCCACGTACAACTCATGCCGATGTACGACTTTGCCAGCATTGATGAAACCAGCGCCGACCCGAGTTATAACTGGGGTTACGACCCGAAGAACTATAACGTTCCGGAGGGGACTTATTCTAGCGACGCCAGCGACCCGACTGCGCGGGTGCTGGAAATGAAGGAAATGGTCAACGGCTACCACAAGGCCGGGATTCGCGTGGTGATGGACGTGGTTTATAATCACGTCTACTCAATGGACGAACAGGCCTTTCAAAAGGTCGTGCCGGGTTACTACTTCCAGTATGATCAAGGTGGCCACCCAACCAGCGGTAGCGGGGTCGGAAACGACGTCGCCAGTGAGCGCAGGATGGTTCGCAAGTACATTCTGGATTCGGTGAAGTACTGGGCGACCGAGTACAACATCGACGGTTTCCGCTTTGATTTAATGGGCATTTTGGACGTCGACACGATGAACGCGATTCGCGCCGAATTGAACGCTATCGACCCCGGTATCTTGGTTTACGGAGAAGGCTGGGACATGCGCGCTACCAACCACGACATTGGTGCGGGACAGTATAACGCTGACAAACTTGATAAGCACATTGGTTTCTTCAGTGGTGATATTCGCGACGCCATCAGGGGGGCCGAGTTTGGCGGCATCAGTAAGGGGCTGGTCGAAGGAAACGCCCAGGAAGACGACTACGACCAGCACGCCCAGGCGTTTATTGCCGGTTTCCTCGGTGGTCAGGATTACGCTAACGCAGTCCCGGCTCACCCGTACCAGTCGCCGAGTCAGACGCTGAACTACGTGGCTTGCCACGATAACCGGACGCTCTACGACATGTTAACGGCTTTGATGCCGAACGAGTCCCAGGCTAACCTGATCAAGCGTGACAAGCTGGCAACCTCGATGGCCTTCTTGGCCGAGGGGGTCCCGTTCGTTTACGGTGGACAGGAATCCCTGCGGACCAAGGGCGGCGACGAGAACAGTTACAAGTCACCGGATGCGGTCAACCAGATCGACTGGGACCGCGTTCAGGATAATCAGGAACTGGTCGACTACTTTAAGCAGCTGGTTCAGTTACGCAAGGACGAAAGTGCGTTCCGGCTGACGAACTACGCTGACATCGACAAGACGGTCAAGGTCTTACAGGACGGTAAAAACGGCGTCTTCGCCTTCGAATATTTAGCGGGCGGCCACAAGTTATACGTGCTCTTTAACGTGAACGACAGCGCCCAAGTCTTTGACGCCGTCAACTTGACCAACGGCCGGGTGCTGCTCGGCAGCGATGCGGTCACCCTCGGAACGGTCACTAACCTGGCCGCTCTCAGTACGTTAGTCGTGCGCGAAGACTTGCCGCAGACCGTGACGATCAATTACCAGGATGACAACGGTCAACTGGTTAAAACGACGACCGTAACGTTGACCGCGGCTGGCACGGCTTACACACTGACGGCGCCAGCTGGGTACCATTTGACCGGTGACCAGACGACGGTTAGCTACGACTTTGATAACGATGGCACGGCGCGAATTGTGACGGTACTGGTTGCGAAGATGACAACTGATAACGGCCAACCCGGAGGACAACCAAGTGGTGGTAACGGTCAGACTGGTGATCACCATGGCAAAGAAAATGGTCAGACCGGCGCGACCACGCAACCGGGTGGCGGATCAACCACGACGACTGCTGAAGACCAGCTTGCTGGTGAAGTGGAAAAACCAACCATACCGACCACAACCGCTAATCAGGCGACGTCGTCAGCTACTAAGGCCACGTTGACGCCAACGACCGCTGCCAAAGCTGGTCGGGCCGCGGCAACCGGTTTACCACAAACTGGTGAGCGGGCGGGTCAATCCGCAAGCTTGCTAGGCTTACTGGGAATCATGTTAGCCGGCTTGATGAGTTTGGTAAAACCGCAACGGAAACGGAATTAAGTTTTTAAATTTAAAGCAACGCGGTTTGTAACTTTAGTTATAATTCAACTAATGAAGAAGGGCTAGTCGGCTTGAATGCTTGACTAGCCCTTTTTTGTGGCTGATTTAAGCCGAACGGTACCGGTTAGTTCGAGTCGGCATAAAAAAACTGCTAGCGCAAATTCGAGTTTTACGTATTATATAGGCTCTTTGTCAAATCTTACTGATGCTTGTCAAGAAATCTTACATATGTTTGATGAAGGCACTAAACAGAACACGTCTGTTTAGTGCTTTTTTTGAAGCAAATGATGTTCTGCTCTAGTCTGATCCTTTTCAAAAGGTGAGTGAAATTAGAATAGCCATAGGGCTGTACGTTCAATTTGTTTGATCTTACGATTAACGCCCTCTAGGCAGCCATTTGAGTACGACATTTTGGCACCATTAATGACAGCCCTCCTGTTCTTTCTGAAGATCCGTATGGTTGTTTTCAATTGCTCACAATACTGACCGATATTACTGTCGAGCAGATCGTTAATTTTTTCGTATCTTTGTCTGCTAAAGCATACACGAAATCCTGCATGAAGTCGTATGTGTTCTTCAGTGTTTCATTGCATTTAAGGCCTTCATCAACGATTTGAGCCGGTGTATACGGGACTTTAAGACATCTGTCATAAAATTGTTTACTGCCTTCCAGATCCTTATATTTCTTCATATACAGCTTCCAATATCGTTTTAGAAGCTTGTATTCTCTGGATTTCTTATCTAACTGTTTCATGACTTGAACTCTAAAACCGATAAAGGATCTGTTTACCATTTGAACCATATGGAAACGGTCAATGACAAGCTCGGCGTTTGGGAAAATCTGACGCACAATATCACCGTAGTAGCAGTTGAGGTCCATACTTACTGTTCTGACAGTCTTTCTAACTATTTCCGGGAACTGCAAAAAGTATTTAATAATAGTGTTTTTGAAGCGATTCTCTAAAATGGCGACGATGGTATGTTTTTCGCCATCTTGACAGATAAAGTGCAGCTTTCGCCCCACACCTCTAAATTCATCAAACGCTAAGTGTTCTGGCAAAGAATCGAATGAAGGAGTAAATTGAGCGCTACAGTGGTCTAAGTATCTTTGCACAGTAGTAACTGATACACCATTCTCTTCAGCGATACTGGTCATAGAATGATCTTTAGTGTGATCTTACGTTTAACGGCGTTAGAGATGTGGCAATACTTGTCAACGATTTGGGTAGACGGATAACTGTATAGCTCACAGTTCTTACAAAAAATACCGTGCTTCTTGACTTTGATAATGACTGGATTGCTTTCGTCAGCTGAAATATAAGGGATATGAACGACCTTGAAGCCGTTATATATATAGTCATCAGCAGATTTACAATTAGGACATGTGTCGAGCTCGGCAATGGCTGTACACATGATTACTTTTCTCCCCTTGTAAGTTGTTTGAGAGCAATCTACAAAATTTAGGCAAGGGTCTTTAACATTAAGCAAGTTTTCAATATAATTAGCAGTAGGGTTCATAGAAACCAGCTTTCTATACTTAGAAGAATTGTGGTAGAGGATTTTAAGTTACGAATAGCGAGGCCTATGGGCCTCTTTTTTCTACTCTAAGTCAAGTGTTATCAACGATTTTAGGCAATTTTATTTTGAAATAAGAGCTCGATCGGGAAATGACTCCTGAAGGATCAAGTCAAATATCTGATTTAGGGCACGATAAATACAGCCACCTTCTGTAATTTCAAAAAAGAGGCTGTTATAATATCTATTGGATCAATTTTTATGACAAAAGTCTTTGGTTATGTTTGGCTATGTCATAGCTATACAATTGATCATTCGTAATTAAAGCGAAGATCGTCCGTAATAATTTATGGATCGATGCGATAGCGGCCTTCTTGTGACTTGCAGTCTCAGAAGACCGTTTTCGTTTCTCGTAATAATCCGCAATATGACAAGGGTTTCCAGCTTTCTTAGCCGACTGAATTTGGCTTATGGCCAAGTACAGCACCTTTCTGCCAATAGCTGTCCCACGCTTTGAAATTGACAGGTGGGCCGTGAGATTGCCAGATTCATAAACTTGAGGATCAACACCAACGAAGGCATTTAATTGGCTAGGGTTGTTAAAACGTCTGATATCCCCAAGCTCACTAATGATTCTTAGAGCAGTGTTTTTGCCGATGTCTGGAATGCTTGTGAGGATCTCCAGATCCCGTTTAGGAGCCAGCTTTGCCATCTCCTGTAAAGCAGTCTGGCACTCTTCTTCAGCGCTCAGAATGTTGTTAATAGCCATTTTGAGGCCACGAATATGAGCACTGTTCTTTTTGACAGCTGGGCATGCGACTTTAGCCAACCGAATAAGACTTTGCGCTATGTCGTTAGCGCGTTTTTTACCAATACCGGTTAAGCCCTTTAAGAAGTCGATGATATCGGCTTCTTTTGTTTCTAGTACGATATCTGGGTGTGGGAATCTGAGGACAATACTCCAGTAGTTTTTCCCTCTCGGATTAACCATTAAGTGCTCAATCTCTGGGAAAGTGAGCTGAATGGCTTTGTGCAGTCTATTCCTGTTGGTTATCAGATCGTGCGAAGCCTGCTCATAGATACGGTTATTGGCCATCAATTCTTGATATTCTTCGCTTTGAACGTAGGCCAGCCGCTGCGGGTGCTCAGATTGCAGCTTGGCAAGGTACAAGGCATCAAGCTTATCGGTCTTGTTCTGGTGCAGGTCATCCTTTGTCTTTCTTTTGGCTTCTAGCGGATTCATCATGACATAGCGCAATTCGTGCATGTCCAAGAACGCCTGGAGTCTTCTGGAATAGACGCCAGTTGCTTCAAAGATAATCTGCGGTTTAGTAACCTGCTTAAGGTCACCCAGCAGCTGATTGAAGCCTACCATATCGTTGGAGATGGCATAGTCATTAACTTTTTGGCCATTGACCATAATGCATACGTTAGACTTCCGGCTGCTAACATCAATACCGAAAACAGTTTTCAATAAATCCATAAGAATAAACCTCCGCTTTACTTGGAGATGAGCTTCCTTCACCCAATTCAATCAGATCTAATTTTCTCAACCGGACTTTAACAGCCAACATACTTAGACGAGATTCTCAATTGAATGGTGAAGCTGCCCGTTTTATTTACGACATCATGTGTCCAAAAGACGCACGGCATTGGCTTCATCTCCACTTTATATAGTAAAAGAAAAAGTGTTGAACGACTACTCCGTCGAGTAATCATCCAACACCAGATTAGTATGTTTTGTTTGCTCTTGATGCCGCATGCAGTGTCTGCACCGCCAAAAGCAAAAGAACGCCCCACGCAAGCGAAGCGTTCTTTTAACGATTGCTGAAAACAAGTCTGATCTGCCGACAAACGATGATCGTTTCCGTTGCCTATTTTTCTTCCATGGCTTTTTTCAATGCCGCAGCCAATGCGCTTTCCTGCGGCTCGTCGTCTTGGTTGATTTTTTTCAGCAAGCGACGTTCTTCGTGCTTGCTCATCTTCTTTTTGCCTTTTCTGCCGCCGAGTTTTTCAGTCGTTCCGTCATACTTGCAGCGGAAATATTCGCCTTTTTCGCCGGAGACGATCAGCATCTTCTTGTGGCACTGCGGACAGCGGTGATTGGAAACTTTGGCTTCGGCACGGCGTTTGTAGTCGCACTCTGCATTTGAACAGACCAAAAGCTTGCCGTCCCTGACCTTCTTTTCCTTCAGGAAAGCTCCGCATTCAGGGCATTTCTTTTGCGTCATGGAGAAGTCCTGGTACTTTTTGGTCGAATTCTTGACTTCGCTGACGAGTTTTTTCGTATCGTTTTTTATTTCTGCGATGAACTTCTGGCTTGAAAACTTGCCCAAAGCAATGGCTTCAAGCTGCTTTTCCCATTTTTCGGTCAGTTCCGGCGTCACCAGGGACGGATTGACCAGTTCGAGCAGCTGGCGGCCTTTGCGCGTAACGCGCAAAAAGTTGCCGGAGCGTTCCATTAGTTCTGATGACACGAGTTTTTCGATGATTTCTGCGCGCGTTGCCGGAGTCCCCAGACTGTATCTTTCCATCAAGGCAAGCAGACCGCCTTCGGTCAATGGATTCGGTGGCGTCGTCAGCTTTTCTTTGACTTCAAAAGTTCCCTTGATCTGCTGTCCTTCTTTAAAATGCAGTGCTTCGCCCGACGTCTGCGCATTTTCTTTCCATCCCTTTTGCAAAACGGTCGTCTTGGAAAAATTGAATCTGCGATCGCCAAAAGAAACGGTGATTTTTTCCTTTTGCTCGCGATACTCAGGCGCAAAAAGCATTACGAACCGTTTGACGATCATCCCGTAAATTCGATGCTCATCGCTTGACAGCTTGGCATAGTCGGGACGCTGCTCAGTCGGAATGAGCGCGTGGTGATCGGTCACTTTTTCGTTGTTGAAGACCTTTTTTTGAACGACTTTTGCGCCCTTTCCGGCATATTCCAAAGCTTCCGGCACCATTGCGCCGACTGCCTGCAGGCGTTCTTTCATCGTCGAAATCATGTCGGTCGACAAATATTTGCTGTCCGTTCGCGGATAGGAGACGATTTTGTGAACTTCGTAGAGACTTTGCACGACGGACAAGGTCTTTTTGGCAGAATAGCCGTACTTTTCGTTCGCTGCACGTTGAAGCTCGGTCAGATCGTACGGCAACGGTGCTTTTTCGGAGTGCTCCTTGACGGTGATTTTTTCGACCTTGCCGATTGTTCTTTCAAGCTCCGAAACGATTTTTTGCGCTGCTTCTCTGTTCTTTAAGCCGTAAGGATTTTTTTGTTCCATCAGTGCCTTTTGATTCGACGCGTTCAACGCAATCTGATAGTATTTTTGCGGAATGAAGCTTGAAATTTTGTCTTCCTGCTTCAAAACCAAGGCCAAAGTCGGCGTCTGCACGCGCCCGGCCGACAAATTGTCCTGATATTTCACGGTCAAGGCACGCGTTACGTTGAGGCCGACAAGCCAGTCTGCAGTTGCGCGCGCCAATGCCGATTGATACAGATCATCATAATCAGAAGCAGGTTTCAGCCTGGCAAACCCTTCCCTGACGGCTTTTGTCGTCTGAGAAGAGATCCACAAACGCTTGACCGGCTTGTTGAACCTGACGTACTGCAGAATCCAGCGTGCCACAAGCTCGCCTTCTCTTCCCGCATCCGTTGCAATCACGGCTTCTTTGACGTCCGATCTCTTTGCAAGGCGTTCGATTGCCTGCAGCTGGTGCCTCGTTTTCGGCAAAGGCTTCGTTCCGATGAACTTCGGAAGCATCGGCAAAGTCTCAAGCTGCCATTTTTGCCAATCCTTGTTCAGATCTTCCGGCATTTTGAGCCCGAGCAGGTGCCCCAATGCCCAAGTGACGATCACGCCCTCTCCTTCAAAATAATCCTTATGTTTTTCCGTTGCTCCGAGAATCTGGCTCAAATCTCTGGCAACGCTCGGCTTTTCAGCCAAAATCAGTTGTTTCATTTACTTTCCCTTCTTGCGGGATCGCCCGCACAAATGCTGTCTGCTTCGATTCTGCCCAAAACGACGCTGCCCGGTCTGATCCAGACATTGTCTTCAATAATCGTCCCCGGTAAAACGACCGAGTTGCTTTCGATCACAACGTTGTTTCCGATTCTGATCGGAAGCTCACTGCACCAGTGATCACAACGCAGCTTGGGATCTTTTGCATGATTGCTCGTGTAGATTCCGACGTTTTCTCCGATAGTGACGTTGTTTCCGATCGAAACCTCGTTGCAATCGATGATTTTTAAGCCGCAGCCTGCGTCAAAGTCGTCGCCGATGCTCAGATTAAAGCCGAATTCGGTAATGAATCCGTCAGCGATGCTTGGATTTTTGCCCAGTTTTTCAAACAAGGACCTTAATTCGTCAATGTCCGTTTCATGGCGGTTGTAGCGTCGACACGTCTCATAGGCAAAATTTCTTGCGCTTTCAATCAGCGGATCATAATCATAATAGAGACGTCCGCTGTTCGTAATCTTTTTGACGTGTTCTGTTTCTTCTTTGGTTAATTTATGTCGTCTGTTCAGATCCATTGCAAATTCCTCTTTTTTAATTATAACAGTTTTTTGCTAAAATATAATTTGAGGTGATGATTATGGAAAATTACTACAGCCTTACGGATGAAAAAATCATCCAGGCAAGGAAAAGAGCACAAAAATTGTGCGTTGAATACAACGAAAAAGTCAATCAAAAAAATTTTTATGATGAAGCATTGCTTAACACGCTGCTCAAAAAAGTCGGCAGAGATCCCTACGTTGAACCGAATTTCCGCTGCTTTTTGGGTTCAAGGATCGAACTTGGCGATGAGGTGTTTTTGAACCATGACGTTACGCTTCAGGACATGGCGGAAATCACAATCGGAAACAACGTCAACATTGCGCCGAGAACAGGCATCTTCACTGAATTCTGCCCGAAAGATAAAGAACTCAGAAGACAAAAAACACGCTACGCCAAACCGGTCGTGATCGAAGACGGCGTCTGGCTCGGCGGAAACGTGACCGTCTGGGGCGGAGTCACGATCGGAAAAAACAGCATTATCGGCGCCGGTTCGGTCGTCACGGCAGATATTCCGGAAAACGTGATTGCAGTCGGCAATCCTGCCAAGGTCATCAAGAAAATCGAAACAGACTAAAAGCTCGCGACCTAGGGGTGCCGCGAGCTTTTTTCGGGTATTCAAAACTACTGTTTGTCGTTTAATTCAACCAGATGACCGTTTTTGCTGTAGACGATCCATTCCGACAGATTCACGATATGATCGCCGATCCGTTCAAGCAGTCTGGCAACCAGCAGATAGCTTGAGGTCGCAACGGCCGTCTTTGTTTCGTGCTGCATCTCCTTGACGATCAGATTGCGGCAGACTTTGTACTGCTCATCAAGCTTTTTGTCTTCTTGCGCAATGTTTCTGGCGCTTTTTTCATCTGCTTTGACATAGGCATCAAGCACTTGTTCAAGCATCTTTCTGATGTCTGCCGTCATCGCCGAGATTTTTTCTTCAATCTGCGGCACGCGCGGATTTCCTTTGACAAGAATCGTTTCCTTGGCAATGCTGACGGCATGGTCACCGATGCGTTCAAGATCGGAGCTGGCTTTCAAAACGCTGACGATCGTGCGAAAATCGCTTGCGACCGGCTGTTGCAAGGCAATCAGCTTCAAAGCCTGGTTTTCAAGCTGCATTTCGCCGCCGTTGATTTCCTGATCATCGCTTACGACCTCGTTTGCGAGCTCCTTGTCATGTTCGATGAAGGCTTTGGTCGAACGATAAATCTGTTCGCTGACGTTGATGCCCATTTCCATAAAACGAACGTTGAGTTTTCTCAACTCATCATAAAATATTTCATGCATCAAAAATTCCCCCTTATCCGAAGCGACCGTTCAAATAGTCATCCGTAATTTTTTCCTTTGGTCGAAGAAACATTTCTTCCGTGCAATCGTACTCGATCAGATCACCGTTCAAAAGCAAAGCCGTCCTGTCCGAAATTCGCGAAGCCTACTGCATGTTGTGCGTCACGATGATAATCGAATAATCATTTTTAAGTTTCAGCAGCGTATCTTCAATCTTGGAGCTGGAAATCGGATCCAGGGCACTGGTCGGCTCATCCATCAAAATGACTTTCGGATGGACCGCAAGCACGCGCGCGATGCAGATTCTTTGCTGCTGACCGCCAGAAAACGCCAATGCGCTCTTGTGCAGGTCGTCTTTGACTTCATCCCAGACGGCCGCCTGCTTCAGGCTTTCTTCGACGCGCTGATCGATAAAGTCTTTTGGCTGCTTTTTGCCAAGCCGCAAACCGTATGCCACGTTGTCATAGACCGAAAAAGGAAACGGATTCGGCTGTTGGAACACCATGCCGACCTTTTTGCGCAGATCGACGACATCGACGTTTGGCGCATAGATGTCTTGATTTTCAAAAGTAAAGCTTCCGGTAATCGTCACGTCCTCGAGCAGATCGTTCATGCGGTTGATGCAGCGCAGATACGTCGATTTGCCGCAGCCGGAAGGTCCGATCAAGGCCGTGATCTCATTTTCATGAAAGTTCATGCTGATGCCGTGCAAGGCTTCTTTTTTGCCGTAATAAAGATGCACGTCTTCTGTTGAAATAATTTCTGCCATAGTGTCCCCCTATCCGAAATTGCCGGAAACATAGTCTTCCGTCAGCTTTTCATGCGGCGTTTGGAAAATGTTTTCCGTCTTGTCGTATTCAATCACACGTCCCAGGTGGAAAAATGCAGTGTAGTCACTGATTCTTGAGGCCTGTTGCATATTGTGCGTCACGATGATGATCGAATAGTTTTTGCGCAGCTGTTCCAGCGTATCTTCAATCTTTGAAGTCGAAATCGGATCAAGCGCGCTGGCCGGTTCGTCAAGCAGCATGATGTCCGGTTTCATCGCGCAGCATCTTGCAATGCACAAGCGTTGAGCCTGACCGCCCGAAAGAGCAAAAGCGCTTTTGTCAAGCTCATCTTTGACTTCATCCCACAGCGCTGCCTGCTTCAGGCTTTCTTCGACGCGTTTGTCGAGTTCTTCCTTATCGGTCAAACCGTTTGCCTTCAATGCATACGTGATGTTTTCCCGAATCGATTTGGCAAACGGATTCGGTCTTTGAAACACCATGCCGATGTGTTTTCTGACTTCGTACACGTTGATGTCTTTGGCATTGATGTCGACTCCCCTGTACCAGATTTTGCCGGTAACGTTTGCGACCTTGTCGTTCATGCGGTTCAAGCTGCGCAAAAACGTGGATTTGCCGCAACCGGAAGGCCCAATCAAAGCCGTAATCTTGTTTTTTTCAAATTCAAGGTTGCCATCGAAGAAAGCATGATGGTCACCATAATATACCTGAAGATTTTCCGTCTTCAAGGCAGGATTTTCAAAACTCAGCATCATTTTTCCCCCTTAATTCGCAGCCGTCAATTTTTTGTACAGGAAACGTCCCAAGGCGCGTGCCCCGAAATTGAACAATAAGATGACAACGATCAAAACGGCAGACGATGCGCTCGAAACAACGCTTGCGTCCGGCACGACCGCCTCTGTATTTACCTTCCAGATATGCACGGCCAAGGTTTCGGCAGGTCTGTTCCAGTTCAAGAAGCTCGTTGCAGAAAACGGGTTCCAATTGCCGTAATCAACTGCGGGAGAACTTTGACCCGCCGTGTAGATCAAAGCTGCGGCCTCACCGAAGACGCGCCCGGCACTCAGGATGACGCCGGTCAAAATACCGGGGAGCGCGGCCGGCAATACGATGCCTTTGATCGTTTTCCATTCGGAAAGGCCAAGGGATGCTCCGGCCTCGCGCTGAAGCTGCGGAACGTCTCGCAACGAGTCTTCGATGTTTCTCGTCAAAAGCGGCAGGTTGAAAAACGTCAACGCCAAAGCACCGGCAAGAATCGAAAAGCCCATCTTGAACTTGATGACGAAAAACAGGTAGCCGAACAAGCCGACAACGATCGAAGGAAGCGAACTCAAGATTTCAATCGTCGTTCTGAGAACTTGAGCAAACCAGTTGTCTTTTGAAAATTCCGACAGGTAGATGCCGGATCCGAGCGCGATCGGAAACGAGATGATCAAGGTCAAAATCAAAAGATACAACGAGTTGAACAACTGATCTCTGATGCCGCCCCCAGCCTTAAAGGCTTCTGCTTGAGAGGACAGAAAACGTAAGGAAACGTCCGGCAGCCCGGTTCCCAAAATGTATCCCAGCAAAAACAGCAGAATCAAAACTACGATTGCAACAAACGTCCAAATAACTCCGGTTGCGACTTTATCGCTCGTTTTTGGATTCATTTTTTCATCTCTCCTCTCTTGGCAATCAAACGGACAAGCAGGTTAAAGAACAGCGACATGAACAATAAGATCAAAGCAAGCGACCACAATGCGTTGTTCGACAAAGTCCCCATGACCGTGTTCCCCATCTGACTCGTCAATTGACTTGTCAGAGTTGCGGTCGGAGTCACCAGACTCTTCGGCATCAGGCAGGCATTGCCGATGACCATTTGAACGGCCAATGCTTCACCGAACGCTCTGGCCATCCCGAAGATGACCGCCGTAAAAATTCCCGGTGCGCTGGCACGCAAAATAACTTTGTAAATCGTCTGCCATCTCGTTGCGCCAAGCGCCAGGGAAGCCTGGCGGTAGTGCAAGGGAACTGCCTTCAAACTGTCGATCGTCAGCGACGTGATCGTCGGCAGAACCATGACGAACAATACGATCGTTCCGGAAAGGATCCCAAAACCGGTTCCGCCGAAAACTTTGCGAATAAAGGGCACGATGACCGTCAAACCGACATAGCCGTAAACAACGGACGGAATTCCGACCAAAAGCTCAATCACGGGCTGCAGGAACTTTGCGCCGTTTTTGGCATACTGCGTCGTGAACAAGCCGATTGCCAAAGCAAACGGCGTTGCCGTCAACGCGGACAGCACCGTAACGGCAAATGACGTCGTAATCATCGGCAAAGCTCCGACTTTCTTTGCGCCGGCTGCAGGATCCCAATCCTTGCCCGTCAAAAAATCTCCTATGTTGACCTTGTCCTGCACAAACGTCGCAATTCCTTTTGACGTTATGAAATAAAGAATCGATGCCACCAAAAGAATGATCAGCGTTAAGCTTAAGTAGCACCAGAAATGACCGCGTTTGTCCTGCATCGTTTCCTTTGAAGGGTTGGTCAGCTTGTCTTTGATCTCATCCATTAACAAAACCTCTCATCTTTAATCAAAAAAGCAAGTCCCTGCCACACCAGGACCTGCTTTCCTTAAACCTGACTATCTGTTATTCACTAACTTTGCCGTTTGCGTCCTTCTTGACCTTCATATCATGAATGCTGATGTAGCCAAGTTTTTTAACAAGGCTTCCTTGAACGTCGTCAGAAAGCATATAGTCGATGAACTTCTTGGCTTGACCCTTTGCCTTGCCGTTCGTGTACATATGTTCATATGACCAAATCTTCCACTTGTTCGTCATGATGTTCTTGTCGGTCGGAGCAACGTTGTCGAGGCTCAAAGTATGCAAGCCGTCAGTCTTTGCGTATGAAAATGCAAGGTAGCTGATTGACCCGGGAGTCGTTGAAACGATCTTTTGAACCGTTCCGTTTGAATCTTGTTCCTGTGCCTTGACTGCTGACTCGCCGCCCAAAACGGCACCTTCAAACGTTGCGCGCGTGCCGGAACCCTTCGCACGGTTAACGACCGTAATCTTTTCGTCCTTGCCGCCGACGTCTTTCCAGTTCGTAACCTTGCCCGTGAAGATGTCTTTTAATTGGCTCATTGAAAGGTTCTTGACCGTCACGTCAGAGTTGACGACCGGCGTCATGCCGACAACGGCCACCTTGTGATCCTCGATCTTCTTAGCATCGATTCCGCTTTGTTGTTCTGCAAAAATATCTGAGTTGCCGATCGTTACGGAACCTGCTTGAACCTGACTGAGTCCCGTCCCGGAACCTCCGCCTTGAACCGTGATCGTTGCGCCTTTGTTTGCATCCTGATATTTGGAAGCAGCCTGTTCGACTAACGGCTGCAAAGCAGTTGATCCGACAATCGTAACTTTTTCATTCGATTCTGATTTGCTTGCGCCTGAGGATGTCTTGCTGTCGCTTGATCCCCCGCCGCAGCCCGCAAGAACGACTCCGGCCAAACCTAAAACAAGCAATGATGAAAAAAGTGATTTCTTTTTCATAAAATATGTGTCCCTTCTATGGTTGAATTTGCTAAACTCACCCGCTGAGGTCTTCCCCTTACGAGTACATTGTCTATGTTATGCCTGGGTTGTAAAGTTAAAGTCTTGATTAGGTAAAGCGATTGTAAATGTCTTGTAAATCCAAACACAACGCCATTTTTTTGTGGCATAACTTTAAATAAGGGATATTGAATAAAGGCAAGGAGGAATTTTGAATGAATGAATACGTAATCGCACTGACGGAAAATCTGCCCTTGTTCACGGGAATCAACGACGCATGCAACGAAAACGGATGGTTCGTCTGCAATACGACTACGATAAACGATTTGAAAAAAAATCTGCTGAAACGCGATCCGATCGGCATCATTTGGGATCTTGAATATGAAATTCCCGCTGCTACGCTTAAAGATTTGAAAAACCTGCGCAAAAATTTCCGCGATCCGATCATCGTGCTCGCCAAAGAAAAGGACATCGATTATGAGGTCAAGCTGTTTGAAACCCAGGTCAACGACTACATAACCGCACCGTTCGACTATTCAGACATCGCGATTCGCCTAAAGCAGCAGCTTCAGCTCAAAATGCTGCTTCACAAGCCTAGGAATTCATTTGACGAAGCAGACGAAGACTCTGCATTTCAAAAACGAATCTTTGAACTAAACGGCATCACGCTGTGCCTCGATTCTTTTCGCGCCATCAAGGACGGAAAAGATCTTCAGCTGACGCCAAAAGAATTCAAACTGCTGGACTACCTGGCCAAGCACTGCGGTCAGGTTCTGAGCCGCGAGCAGCTGCTTCAGGGTGTTTGGGGCTATGACATCCTGGGCACGAGCCGCATCGTCGACATCCACATCAGCCACTTGCGAGACAAGCTCGAAGCCGATCCGAACACGCCTTTGTGGATCAAAACCAACCGCGGCTTCGGCTATTCGTTTGCGGGCAAGATAAAAATCAAGGCATGAAAAAAGCCGAACAAGGGCAGTCCGGCATTTTTTGTCAAATGCAGTGCTACGCATCCACTGCTCAAAAACCAGGATGATTTCCAGTAATTGCAAATCATCCGGGTTTTTCGTTTTATTCGTAAAATTTCAGCAAAGTCGCATAGTATTCTTCCAGAATTTCAGCCGAACAGTTGAACAATTCGTGCTTTGCTTCAGGAAACTGCTTGAGCCTGACGAATTTGCTTTTCTCGGCAAATTCCGTTTGTCCCGAAACGTCAACCATCGCATCGTTTCCTGACGAACAAAGCAGCACGGGACATTTGATCCTGCCTGCATTTTGCATGAGCTGTTTTTCCGCGTTCAACGCTGCCAAAACCCATGAATAGGTTGCGCCGTTCGTTTGATACTCTGCATTTTTCAAGCGCTGCTTGAACTGATACGAATAGCGCGCCTCGGACAACGCGCAGCTGTTCTTGAAATCAGGCCGTTCGTCGAATCTTTCCTGTCCGATTGCCAGTCGCTTGGCGCGATGAAGAGCTTTTTGCACCAGGCAGAGCGGCCTGGCGACCTTTTTTAACCGCGGCTCAAGTGCCATCCTCATCATCGGCGAACTCAGCACTGCTTTCTTGAACGTTTCCGGGTATTTTTCCAAATACAGCGCACCGACGCAGCCGCCCATCGAGTGCGCAAACAACATCAAATCAAGCTTTCTTTCCACCATTTTGGAAACCTCATCGGTAAACAATTTCAAGTCTTCGACATACTCGGCAAAATTTCCGACGTAAACCGCATCCTTGTCCGAAACTTCGCGCAAAGACTTTCCGAATCCTCGCTGCTCATAAAAGAACACGGCATATCCCGCATGATAAAAATCGTAAAACAGCTCGTGATACTTGCCAAAAAATTCGCAAAAACCATGCACGAAAACAAGCGCCTTTTTTGGTTTTTCCGGAATCGCACAGTATGCTTGAAGCTTTTTTCCGTCATAGCTGTCAAACGCAAAGTCCGTGACGTTTTCTTCAATCCACGGCTTGACTTCCTGCTCCATAAAACGTTCACAGTCCTCGTCCTTGAACGGAACCATCCTTACTTCGTTCAAATCATGTACCCCTTCCAAAGCATCTTTTCGAAACTGAAATTAAAAAATAGTTTCCAAAGGAAATTATACTATGGAATTCGGCTCTTTTTATGTACAGAGTTGGTAAAATGTTGGTAAGGGAATATGCTTTTACGAAAAGTTGCCCACTCGTTGCCAAATCACCAGCGCATCCCCAACCACGTCAAAAAAGCACCCGCCCCCATGGAGCGAGTGCTTTTTCCTTGCGATAATCGAAAATTAACGCTTGGAGAATTTGGATAAAAAAGGCAATACTAATCTAATCCAACTTTTTTTGATGTGAATACAGGATAAGGAGAAGCAAGCTTAAAATAATAAAGATGGCAATCAAAACAACTTCAACGAACCAAAATTCAAAATAGTTATTCAAAATCCCGATAATCCATAGCACAATCATTGAAATAATACTAGATACGGTACCTGCCAGTGAAATTACTGAAGCCACGATATTAGAATCTGATTCTTTTTGAATATTTACAATAAGCTGATTATTGTATACATTGAATGGAATCAAAAAAATAATGATGAATATTAAGAATAATATTTTATCCGGTGTAAAAACAGAGATTAGCAAAGCGCCAGATAAAGTGACTGTTAATGGTATGAGCGAGTTAGGTGAACTACTCGGCCATAAATGACCGAGCTTCTGGGAACACGAAGTAGTATTCAGGATGTTGCGCTGGTATTCCAGCTACCT
>ERZ1023901.84-NODE-84-length-22079-cov-368.232110_pt1 | contig 22079 bp, 20 predicted proteins | sample MGYA00380401_ERZ1023901 | MGnify/ENA primary metagenome ERZ1023901 (study PRJEB33179, sample SAMN07448997) | human gut metagenome | biome: Human-gut; feature: Human associated habitat; material: Faeces | host: Homo sapiens | place: India: Bhopal | collected... | reverse complement strand
GAGCGCCTGCCTTACAAGCAGGATGTCAGCAGTTCGATCCTGTTATCGCCCACCAGGAAAAAAAGACCTGTCACTTTGTGACAGGTCTTTTTGCGTTGTTAGTTGTTAGTGGCTAGTGTCTAATGGCTCCCCTGTGAAGGGGAGCTGGCGCCGCAGGCGTCTGAGGGGTTCTACCCATGACGAGTGATTTGCCGCCACGGTCCGCGGCCTGCGAACTGCGACCTGCGACCTGCGGCGGGACGCTCAAAGGGCGTCCCCTGCAATGAACGATATAAAATACGTATCACATTGGCCTTTGGATTGCGCAATCGGCATAATCTATTTCTTCTGCTCATTTTATATATGCGTAATAATATGTTTGATTCCTATAAATTTTGTATTATAATGGATGGTAGCGATGGGATATTTTCTTTAGCATAAGGACATATTCCTACTAATTTCTAAGAACTTACAAGGAGTGGTACCCAAATGAGATTTACAGAAGATTTGAAAGCCCGCGTTTCCAAAGCACAGAAAAAAATCGTCCTTCCGGAAACGAACAGCCGTCGTGTATTGAAAGCTGCTGAACGCGTTTTGGCTGATGGTTTTGCTAAAATCGTTCTCGTAGGTAAACTGGAACAGATCAAAAAAGATGCTGCTAAATTCCAGATCGATCTCACCGGTGTCGAAGTCGTCGACCCTGAAACTTACTATCGTATGGACGAACTTTGCGCTTACTTCGCAAAACGTCGTGAAAAGAAAGGCATGACCCTGGAAAAAGCTCGTGAAATCATGCTCAACAACTACACCTTCTTCGCAGCTGGCCTCGTTGCTCTCGGTGAAGCTGACGGCTGCGTATCCGGTGCTGCTACGACTTCTGCTGAAGTTATCCGCGCAGGCCTTCAGGTCATCGGCCCCCGTCCTGGCAACAAGACCGTATCTTCCGCTTTCATTCTCTTGACCAATACTCCGCAGTATGGCGATAACGGTATCCTCGTACTCGGTGACTGCGGCGTTATCCCCAACCCGACGTCGGAACAGCTCGCTGATATCGCTTGCATCTGCGTAGAACGCGCCCGCCGCACGGTCCAGATCCTCAACCCGAAAGTCGCTTTCCTTTCCTACTCCACCAAAGGTTCTGGCGCTGGCGAATCCGTCGACAACGTACGCCATGCTGTTGAAATCCTGAAAGAACGCAACGTCGACTTCGACTTCGACGGCGAACTCCAGGCTGATGCTGCTCTCGTACCGGAAGTTGGCGAACACAAAGCACCGGGCTCCAAAGTTGCCGGCCACGCTAACGTCCTCATCTTCCCGAACCTCGATGCTGCTAACATCGGCTACAAGATGGTTCAGCGTTTCGCTAACGCAACGGCTCTTGGCCCCTTGGTCCAGGGCTTGGATAAACCTATCCTCGACTTGTCCCGTGGCTGCTCGTCTGAAGACGTTGCTGACGTCGTTGCTGTATGCTGCTCCGATGCCATCACAGCTGACCTCTACAAAAAAGAACGTGCTCAGCAGTAATTTCGTAGTTCGTTCGTAGTTCATCGTTCATCGTGATAGCTTGATATTTTTACTTTATCCAACCAATGATGAACAACTCTGCGATTAATGTAAAAAGGAACCTCGCACGAGGGCTTCTGCCATCATGCGAGGTTCCTTTTGCTTTATAGTTCGTAGGAGATAAATTTAAAGCCATCCGCTAACCCCTAGCCACTAACTGCTAATCACTAAAAAAGGCGCTGTCTTTATGGGACAGCGCTTTTTTTACTTATACCTGATACGGCGGTTGCCGACGACCATAGTCGGGCTCAGGGTGCGGTAGACCATGTACGTGAAGAACATGAAGCCGAAGAGGAAGACCAGGGCATATTCATCCGTCAGAGGGGCGTCTTTGGTGAAATACCAGGCACAGGCCAGGGTCAGGATGAGGCTGGCGTACATGGAAATGGTGACACACCACGTCCGCTGGCCACGGTCGCGCATCTTGTAGAAGTCATGGAATTTGACGTACATGGCGACGGTCCAGGCGACGAGGACGACGGCCAGTACGATGGGGACAGCCACGGGAAGGGGAAGGTATAAGGATACGAGAAAGAGGACCATGAGGGCAAAAGTGCTGAGGAAAATCCCTTCCTGGCGTTTTAAATCCCGGCTGGAGTCATCAGGGACAGCCGGGCGGTTACGACGAGACATAAGTCATCATCCTTTCTATAGCGTTTTACCTCATTATAGCATAGGTTGACTTTCTTTTCACAATATGATAGCGTGAGGGGGTGAGGGCCGCTTTGCAGAGCGGCCCGCAGACCGCAGTTCGCAGGCCGTAGGGGCGACCACGAGCCACGAGCCACTTTAGAGCGCTTGCCACGTGTGAGCTCCTGTTCGCAAAGGGGCTGCCTGGAAAGGATGTGTGATTATGCATGCAGTAAAGACATATGATGTCATTATCATCGGGGCCGGTCCGGCCGGTATTTTTACGGCACTGGAACTGGCCGATAAAGGATTTAAGATCCTCATGGTCGAAAAGGGACAGGATATACGGGAGCGCATTGCGACGAGCCTGAACAAGAAGGCCCTGCCCAAGGATAAGATGCGTAATGTCGTCTGTGGCTGGGGCGGCGCCGGTGCCTTCAGTGACGGCAAACTGACGCTGACGACGGAATACGGCGGCAATCTCGACGACTATATGTCCAAGGCCGACCTCATGGACAAGATACGTTACGTCGACGACGTCTACTGCCGCTTCGGCGGTGCTGGCCGCAAGGTCTATGGCGATGAGAACAAGGAATGTATCCGCGATATCAAGCGCAAAGCGGCTGCTGCTGACCTGCGCTTCATCCCGGCCCGCATCCGCCATCTAGGGACCGATGTCAATGCCCAGATCCTGACCAATATGCGCGATTTCCTGGAAGGGAAAGTCGATATCATGGCCGATACGGCAGTCGATCACATCGTCGAAGAAAAAGGGGAAATCAAAGGCGTCCTCATCGGTGGCCAGTTCTACGCCTGCCGCTATCTGGTCAGCGCACCGGGCCGGGAAGGGTCGGAATGGTTCGTCCACGAAGTCGAAAAGATGGGCCTCAAGCTGACGTCCAACGCCGTCGATATCGGCGTCCGCGTGGAAATGCCGGCAGAAGTCCTGGAAACGATTACCGACGTCGTCTATGAATCGAAGCTCATCTATTTCAGCAAATCCTTTGACGACCGGATCCGCACGTTCTGTATGAACCCTTATGGTTTCGTCGTCGAAGAGAATAACGACGGCCTGCTCACGGTCAACGGCCACAGTTATGCTCACAAGAAGAGCGAAAACACGAATTTCGCCATCCTCGTATCCAAGAAATTCACGGAACCTTTCCATGAACCGATCAAATACGGGAAATACATTGCCAACCTGGCCAATATCCTCGGCGGCGGCGTCATCGTCCAGCGCCTGGGAGACTTCCTCGACGGGCGGCGGTCGACACCGGAACGCATCCAGCGGGGCCTGGTCCGGCCGACCATGCCCAATGCGACGCCAGGGGACTTATCGCTGGTCCTGCCGTACCGTCATATGCAGGATATCAAGGAAATGCTGGAAGCCCTCGATGCCGTAGCACCTGGTGCCAACTCGCGCCATACCCTGTTGTACGGCGTGGAAGCCAAGTTCTACTCGAACCGGCTGGAATTGAGCCATGTCCTGGAAACGAAGATTCCCAACTTCTTTGCCATCGGCGATGGCGCCGGCATCACCCGCGGCCTAGTACAGGCTTCGGCAGCCGGCGTGACAGTCGGTCAGGAAATCCTGCGGCGGGAAGAAAAGTAAATAGCGTCATTCTTTGAACCGGTATCCGGCACCCCAGACCGTCTCGATGTAGATGGGCTTGGCCGGGTCCGGTTCTATTTTTTTCGCGGATACGGTTGATGTGGACCATGACTGTCGCCGTGTCGCCTTCGGCGTCGAGGCCCCAGACGCGCTCGAAGAGTCGGTCCCGGCTGAAGACCCGGGATGCTTGGCCAGGAAGACGAGGAGCTCGAATTCGCGGTTGGTCAGGGCGATTTCTTCTCCTTTGACGTAGACCCGGTGCTTATCGACATAAATTTCCAGGTCGCCGCTGCGGATGACTTCGCCATCGGCCGCTTTCTGCTGGGCCTTGCCCATGAGCCGTTCATAGCGTGTGATGTGGGCCTTGACGCGGGCTACGAGCTCTGTCGGGCTGAAGGGTTTGATGATGTAGTCGTCGGCACCGAGGCCCAGGCCGCGTATCTTGTCCATGTCTTCCCGCTTGGCCGATACCATCAGAATGGGTACTTCCTTTTCCTCGCGGATGCGGCGGCAGATGTGAAAGCCGTCGGTCCCGGGCAGCATGATGTCCAACAGGATGAGGTCGAAATTTTCCTGCAGGGCCCGTTCCAGGCCTTTCGTCCCATCCGTTTCGATGACGCTCTCAATGGCACTGGCTTCGAGAAAATCCCGTTCCAGTTCGGCAATTTCTAAGTTATCTTCAATGATCAGAATCCGTTTCATAGTATTCCTCCTCTATCCGCGGCAAGGTGATGACGACGGTCAGGCCGCCGCCGGGTGTTGCTTCTGCATGAATCTGGCCGTGCAGGGTCGTAATGATTTGTTTGGCAATGGCCAGGCCCAGCTTTTGGACGTCCGTCCGGGCGGCATCGGTCCGGTAAAAACTGTCGAATAAGCGGGGCAGGTCTGCCGCCGGGACACCTGGCCCGTGGTCGGCTGCGGTCAGGCCGACGGCCTGCGGCGTTTCGGCGAGGTGCAGGTCCATGGTGACTGTAGGGCCCTCTTTATATTTCAGGGCATTTTCCAATAGGTTGTCGATGACCCGCTGGAACTGCATCCTGTCGATAGCTGTCCAGGCCGGACCGGCTGGCGGCGAATAGTGCAGGATGAGGCCCCGCTCGGCCAGGCGTTCCGTGTTTTCGGCGGCGAAATCAGCGAAATAATCGCGCAGCGATACCCGTTCCATCATAAAGGATACTTGGCCCAAGTCGAGTTTGGAAAAGAGGAACAGCCTGTCGACGAGTTTTTCCAGGGTGCAGGCGTTCTGGTAGATGAGCTCGACGTAATGATGGCGCTTTTCAGCCGTCTTGGCGATGCCGACCAGGATGCCGCTGGCATAGCCTTTGAGCAGGGTCAGGGGCGTCGACAAATCGTGGGAGATGCCGGCAATGAGTTCCTTGCGGTTCTGCTCGTATTTTTCCTGGGCCAGGCGGGCTGAGCGCAGCTGGCGGCGCATGTGGTCGAAGGCTTCACAGGTCCGGCCGAGCTCATCGCGCGATGACAGGCGGAGCTCGTAGTCGAGATTGCCTTTCTCGATTTCAGCTGCCGCTGTCCGAAGCGCTGCCAGCGGCGTCAGTATCTGGCGGGACAAGACGCGGGACAGGATGAAGCCGCAGGCGATGATGATGGCGCTGGCCGTGCCGACGATGAACAGGAGCAGCATTTGCATGACGCCCTTGGCCATGCCTTCGCGGATGCCGCTTTTAGCGATGAACGGCGTATTGCCGGCAGCGATGACCGTCGTCCCGCTGTGGGGGGACGTGTAGCGGAAAAAGAAACCGTCGCCGTCCCAGGTCATGACCGTCTGCTGGCCATGGGATTTTTTCAGGACCCTGTCGGCCAGACCATAAAAGTCGATGCCCGGCGTGATATAGGCGACCTGGTCGTTGCGGACGATGGCCGTGGCAATGCCCAGGTCTTCCAGGACCCGGCAGTCTTCGCGCATATCCTTGACCTTTAACGGCCCAGGCCGTTCGGCCTTGACGCGAAGGGAACTGACCGTATACTGGATGGACAGGGCCGGCCCCTTTTCCGGCCATAACGTCGTCAAATCATTGTGAGGCGATGAAAAGCGGAGTCCTGAGATGAGCAGGAATCCCAGGGCCGTCAAAATAGCGATGGGAACAAAGACCATGGTAAAATTAGTGATGAGCAGGCGGTGTCGCAGTGAAATATCACGTATATGCAGCATAAACAGGCCATCCTTTCGTAGTGATAGTTTCATTATAGAGTGATTCGTGGCTCGTGGCTAGTGATTCGTGGCTCATGGCTCGTGGTTAAATTTAAGACCATCCGCTACTCCCTAACCACTTAAAAGGGGCTGTCGCACGAAGATTTTTGCCATCATGCAAGGCCCTTTTTTCTCTATAGTTTTTAGTACAGAGTTTGTAGTTTGTAGAAGTTTTCTTTAAATTTTTTATCATTTGCTGAAAACTAAAAACTACAAACTTAAAACTCAAAAAGAGGCTGTCTTAATGCGACAGCCTCTTTTGTATCAAGCTAATCTTCAATTTCTGTATGGATGACGGTGCCGTTGGTGGCGTCTACGAGGACGTCATAGCGGACGGAGCCGGATGTGACGCGGACTTTATACATGGGGTGGAAGGCGTTTTGCGGCATAGCGCCCTGCGGCGGCTGGCCATTCCTATCCGGCTGGCCCTGGTGTGGTGTCATGGGGACGACTTGTTTGTATGCCTGGCCGTCTGCTGTGGCTTTGGCCGTAGCCCCGGCAGCGGCGTCTGCGCCAGGACGACCGGCTTTCATGCCTTCCGGTCCGCGCTGTTCGCCTCTTTCAGCGCCTTTGCGGTCTTTGTCTTTTGGCTTTTCTTTGCGGCCGTCTTTCGGACCGTATTTGGCACTGTTCATATCGAAGAGGGCGATTTCTTTGAACGTCAGTTCACTTTCGTCTTTGCCGATGGCCTGGGCGGCAGCGGCGCAGGCCTGGTCTTCGCTGATGAGGGAGATGTTGTGCTGGTCGGCCTGGGCCTTGGTCATCTGGACCATGGCGTCGACCCGTTCAGCGTGACGGGCCAGATGCTGCTGGTGCAGATAGTAGTGGCCGCCGGCCGTGGCTACGACGCAGACGATGCAGAAGGCAACAGCGATTTTTGCATTGCGGGCCGTGCAGACTTTATTTTTAATCGAAACAAGTGTATCTTGCCATTTTTCCTGGGTCATGATGAATTCCTCCTGTCTTCAATCACTTATTCTTGACTACGAGGACAGTATAACGGATAAATCTAAAATCGAGCTAAACCAGGCTGTAAGAATTACATAAATATAGTATAATGAGTTTGTAGCCTATAGTTTGTAGTTTGTAGCAGATGGTTTTAAATTTTTAGCCATCACTGAAAACTAAAAACTGCAAACTCAAAGCTAACAATAAGGCCGTCTTTGTACGATGATCTTATTCTGAATACTGTAACACCAAGGAGGTATCTACCATGAACGATGAACGTTTGAAATTGACTCAAATGGCGTCCTGCTCCGGTTGAGGCGCTAAGTTAGGGCCAGGGACACTGGCTCAATTGTTGGACGGGCTTCCAACACACAAAGATGACCGCCTCCTCGTTGGCTATGATAAGAGCGACGACGCGTCGGTCTATCAGGTGAGCGACGATCTGGCTGTCGTCCAAACGGTCGATTTCTTCCCGCCTATCGTCGACGATCCTTATTTATTCGGTCAAATTGCGGCGGCCAACGCCCTGAGCGACGTCTATGCCATGGGAGCCGAAGCCAAACTGGCCATGAACGTCATGTGCGTCAATCTGTCCATGGGCCGCGAAGCCATCCGGGCTATCCTCGAAGGGGGCTATCAGAAGGCCTATGAAGGCGGTGTCATCATCACCGGCGGCCATACTATCGAAGACAAGGAACCGAAATACGGCTTGTCCGTCACGGGTTTCGTCCATCCGCAGAAACTGCTGCGCAACTCGTCGGCCCGGCCTGGCGATGTCCTCATCCTGACCAAGCCCTTAGGCGTGGGCATCCTCATGACGGCAGCCCAGGGCGATTTCGTGGCCAAGCCGCTCCTGCAGCAGCTCTACGACCAGATGGCCCAGCTCAATAAAGGGGCCCGCGACATCATGGTCGGCTACGACGTCCACAGCTGTACCGACGTTACGGGATTCGGCCTGCTCGGCCATGCCTGTGAAATGGCTGACGGCAGTGGAACGACGATTCATTTTCAGAGTGACGCCATTCCCTACCATAAACAGGCATTGGACATGGCAGCCATGGGGCTGATCCCGGCTGGAGCCTACCGCAACCGCGACTTTGCTGCGGGACGCATCAAGGCGGACGGCGCTGATAAGCGCTTCATGGACATCCTCTACGATCCCCAGACTTCGGGCGGACTGCTCATCGCTGTCGCTGAAAAGGACGCACCGGCCCTGGAAAAAGCCTTGAAAGACTTGATTCCCTGTGCGGCCGTCGTCGGCTATGTGACCGAGCGGGACAAATGGTCCATCGTAATCGATTGAACCTCTCCCGCTTATAGAAGCGGGAGATTCTTGAGAAGGTTGCTGTTTAAGTTTCCTCCTGAAATCAGGATAGCCTTATTCTCAAAGGGCTGTCCAAAAGCCCCTTACACAGTCCCTCGAAATCGAAGTTCTGCTTACTTTTACGAAGTATATTGGCGGCGCCGTTGATGTCGGCATTGGCCGTCCTGCCGTTGGCGAAGCGGTACAGGCCGCGCCGGATTCGTTTCCCGCTGAACGTTCCTGTATAGGGGGCATCCGGCTGGTATACGGGAATGTCGTCCAAATCCAGGCAGCTGGCCTGAGAGGTATAGGATTCTTCCTGTTCCAGATAGGTTATCCCGTAACGTTCACACAGGTGTTTCAAGGTACTACGCAGATAGCTCAGGCTGATTTGAGTGAAATGCTGATTCGTCACTTTGCCCAGCTTTAGTCCTCGTTTGAAATCGCGATTATAGCCGCAGACAAGGGTCCCTATCTGATGACTGATGCAAAAATCGAGGATATAGCGGGCTGTCTTGCGAAGGATGTCCTGCATCCGGAAATTGCGTTTCTTCGCTAACTGACAGAGCTGGTTCGTCGTATTCTGGCCCTGCTTGGCGGCAATGCTTTGGAGTCTGGCTTTGCGTTTGTTCCAATACTGGTTGATAGATTTGAGTTTACGACCGTCCATGAGGAACGACGTCCCCGTATTGGTAACGCAGGCGGCCAGATTGTCCAGTCCCAAGTCGATAGCTAGGACACGGTCTGGCGAGGTTTTCACTGGTTCCGGGTCCTGTAAGTAGCAATACTGAATCTTGAAATACCGTCCGCCATACATAGGACAGATGCGGACTTCCTGAATCGTCTTATCCTTCAGCCTGTCGGGAACAGGAATCCGAATCCGATGGCCGTGATGGCGTTTCATATGTTCACGGCTCATCGGCACGGTTAGGAAGCTATTCTTAATGGTAATGGCATTCGTGGACAAGATGAGATTGAAGAGCCCCCCTTTTTCACGATAGTACGGTAGGCGGACTGCCTTTGAACTATAGTCTCCGGACTTTACTTTCTTTAAAAGACTGAAAAAGGCCCGAAAACTGCGGTCGGCCATTTTCAATATCTGCTGGGCGACACCGGCCTGCAACAAGCCGTAGTTTTCATTTTCCTTGCAGATAGGGTAATTTTCTTCATACCGCAAGAATTGCTGGGTATCGAAGTAATGCTGCCGAATCATATAGACCGCTACATTGTACAGGTTATTGCTGTATTGGCACATTTCCCGGAGCATCGTATAGTCTTGTTTCGCCAAGCCGGGGATGACATTCGATTGCGTCAAGTACATCTAGGATTCACCTCCTCTGTTACCTACCATTATACCGTAGACGAAGTGAAAAGGCTAAGATGGAAAAGACATAGGGTGGATTTCGCAGGCATCGAACCTGCGAAATCCATCGCCATTGATGCCCCTACCTAAAAAGAGGAAGGAGTCTTCTGGCGAAACTATGATAAAACTTGTAAAAATGGCTACCTTCAGCCCCGTAGATAGTGTATAATAAAGTTGGTGAGTTTTTTTACCGTACTCATGTCAACTACAAAGGAGAGATCAACTGTGATTGAACGCTATACGAAACCGGAAATGGGTCATATTTGGACAGAATACAATGAATGGGATACGATGAAACAGGTCGAAATCCTGGCTAGTGAAGCACAGGCCGAACTGGGCAACATCCCGAAAGAAGCGGCTAAGGAAATTCGCGAAAAAGCTGCTTTTTCTGTCGACCGCATCCATGAAATCGAAGCGGAAACACACCATGACATTGCGGCTTTCGTCTCGACGCTTTCGGAAAATATCGGCGAAGCCGGTAAATATGTACACCTCGGCCTGACCTCGACAGACGTCAAAGACACGGCTCTGGGCTACATGCTCAAACAGGCTTCGGACATCCTCATCAAGGACCTGGAAAACTTCCATGCCGTATTGCGCCGCCGCGCCGTTGAATTCAAATATACGCCGTGCATCGGCCGTACTCACGGCATCCATGCCGAAGCGACGACGTTCGGTCTCAAGCTGTGCAACTGGATGGCTGAAATCGAACGCGACATCGACCGCATGAAACACGCCAAGGAAACGATTTCCGTCGGCAAGATCTCCGGTGCTGTCGGTACCTATGCCGACATTGATCCCTTTGTTGAAAAATATGTCTGCGAACATCTCGGCATCGCTGCTTCGCCGATTTCGTCGCAGACCTTGCAGCGCGACCGCCATGCTGAATACGTAACGACCCTGGCTGTCATTGCCAGCTCCATCGACAAGATGGCTACGGAAATCCGTCACCTCCAGCGCACGGAAGTCCGCGAAGCCGAAGAATACTTCAGCCCCAAACAGAAAGGCTCTTCCATCATGCCTCACAAACGCAATCCTATCACTTGTGAACGCATGTGCGGCTTGGCCCGCGTCATCCGCGGCAATGCCCAGGCTGCTTTGGAAGACGTCGCCCTCTGGCACGAACGCGACATTTCCCATTCGTCTGTCGAACGCGTCATCCTGCCGGACAGCACTATCGCTCTGGACTACATGCTCCAGACTTTCACCCGCGTCATCGACAAGCTCCTGGTCTATCCGGACAAGATGATGAAGGACCTCAACCTCACTGGCGGCCTCATCTACAGCCCGATCATCCTCAACACGCTCGTTGAAAAAGGCGCTGTCCGCGAACAGGCATACCGCTGGGTTCAGCGCAATGCCATGAAACGCTGGCTCGAAGGGGAAGACTTCCTGGAAAACCTGAAAAAAGACGAAGACGTCACGAAATACATGACAGCCGAAGAAATCGAAGGCTGCTTCGACGTCAAGAAGATGCTCAGCCACGTCGACACCATCTTCGCACGTTTCGGAATTTAAAAATAGTTTGTAGGGGCTCGCACGTGGCGAGCCCGCCCCGAGGATATGTAAAAAAGGGTTTGTCGTCGTGCGGCAAGCCCTTTTTTGCTGTCTCGGAAATCTGCATCCACGAAAGCCGCTCCTAACAGGAGAGGTGGCCCAAAGGGCCGGAGCGGTTAACTTCTCAGTCAGCTGCGCTGACAGCTCTCCTAACAGGAGAGCCGGGCCGCCCTTTGGGCGGCCCCTACGAACCACGAGCCACGAGCCACGAGCCACGAACCACGAACTACGAGCCACGAATCTCCCAGGAGGTGATTTTATGTATTATTTCGATAATGCGGCGACGACGGCGCAGAAGCCGGAGGCCGTCGCCCAGGCCGTTTACAATGTCCTGTCATCGGGAACCGTGGGCAACCCGTCCCGCGGGGCCCATGGCTACGCCCTGAAGGCCTATGGTATTGTCTTGCAGGCCAAGGATGATGTAAAGGCCTTGTTCCACTGCGGCCCGGAATACGATGTCGCCTTTACGCATAACTCGACGGCAGCCCTGAACATGGTCCTCAAAGGGCTTATCCATCCCGGCGACGGCGTTTTGACGACGTCGTGGGAACACAATGCCGTCCTGCGGCCGCTTTACCAGCTGGAAGCCCAAGGCGTATCCTTGGCTTTCATCGCCAGCGACAGTCCCGGCGGCGCCTTGCAGTATGACACCATGGAAGAACGGCTGACACCGCGGACGAAATGGTTCGTCTGCAACCACGCGTCGAACGTGACCGGCAATGTTTTGGACCTGCCCCGCATCAAGGCCTTCTGCCAGCGTCACCATCTGGGGCTCATCGTCGATGTATCCCAGACAGCCGGCGCCATCGACGTCGACTTATCCGATGGCATCGTCACGGCAGCCTGCTTTACGGGCCATAAATCGCTTTACGGGCCAGGCGGGACGGGCGGCATCGTCATCCGTCGCGATGCTGCCGTGACGCCGTACATCACCGGCGGCGACGGCGTCCATTCCTTCGAGCGGGAGCAGCCGTCGGCTGTCCCCGGTGTCTTTGAAGCGGGTACGGCCAACGTAGCGGGCATTGCCGGCCTCGACGCCGGGATGAAGCAGCTCCTGGATGGTGGCGTCGCCGCTGCGGCTGCTCATCAGGAAGCACTGGCCCGGATTTTCGTACCCGCCGTCCAGGCCATCCCGGGTATCCGCCTGTATGGCGACTTTTCCGGACCCCGCGTCGGCGTCTACAGCCTCAATATCGGCGATGCAGAATCGGCCGTCGTCAGCGACATCCTTTGGCAGACATATCAGATGGCGACACGCCCGGCCTATCACTGTGCGCCCCTCATCCATCAGGCCCTGGGGACGGCCGTCCAGGGAACGGTACGCTTTTCTTTTTCCCAGTTCACGACGGCTGACGCCGTCCGGGCCGCTGTCCGGGCCTTGCGGGCCATTGCGGCGATGTAAGATTTTCTGGCAATCCATCAGGAAAACTTGACTGCTTTGGTATAGTAATATATAATGGATATAGTTATAAAAGACAAATAGTCAAAAGAAAGGTGGAATCTCTCATGGAATATAAATTCACAGCCGATAATTTTCAGCAGGAAGTATTGAACAGCAGCCAGCCGGTCATGGTCGACTTTTTCGCTAACTGGTGCGGCCCGTGCCAGATGATGGGACCGGTCATCGCCAACCTGGCCGAAGAATATGCTGGCAAGATTAAGATCGGCAAGATCAATGTCGACGAAAATCCGGGCGTAGCCCAGGCCTATGAAGTCGCCACGATCCCGAACCTGGTCTTCTTCAAAGACGGGAAAGTGGTCAACCGCGTCATCGGCGTCGTCCCGGACAATGTATTAAAAGAAAAATTAGACGCTTTGCTCAAATAAGCAGCTGGCGCCGGAGGAGGATTTTCATGAAAAATTATTCCTATATGACCCAGGGGACTTGTGCCCGTCAGATTACCTTCAGCCTGGAAGACGGCAAACTGCATGACGTCCATTTCGTAGGCGGCTGTCCCGGCAATACCCTGGCTCTCAGCAAGTTGTTGGAAGATACCGATGCCGCTCGGGCTGTAAAGCTCCTGAAAGGGAATCCCTGCGGTGACCGCGGTACCTCCTGTGCCGATCAACTGGCCATCGCCGTCGAACAGGCCTTGAAACAAGGCGCCTGATGGCAGCGTCAGTCTATGGCGTCGCCCTGGTGCCGTCGACACGGCAGGCTATGGAAGGCGAAAAGCTGGCCAAGGCAGCCGGCCTGGCCGTGCGCATCATTCCGACGCCGGGGAAGCTCGACGCGTCGTGCGGCTTTTCCCTGCGCTATGAACTGGTTGATGAAGCGGCCCTGACAGCTCTCCTCGATGAGGAGGGGCTGGCATGGGTCGCTTTATATCATGCCTGCCGCCAGGGCCTGGCCGTCACGTACACTAAATTCAGAGAAGGGTGATATTATGGCCAGACATATCGTCATCGGGACGGCCGGCCATGTCGATCATGGCAAGACGACGCTGGTCCGGGCCCTGACCGGGATCGATACGGATACGACAGCGGAAGAAAAGAAACGGGGATTGACCATCAACCTGGGCTTTGCCTGGCTCGACCTGCCTGACGGTACGCGGGCCGGCATCGTCGATGTACCGGGGCATGAAAAGTTCATCAAGAATATGGTCGCCGGCCTGCCGGGCCTCAATCTGGTCCTGCTCGTCGTCGATGCCAACGAAGGGGTCATGCCGCAGACGAAAGAACATCTCGACATCTTGACCCTTCTTGGCGTGCATAAATTCATCATCGTCGTCACCAAGGCCGACACCGTCGACGACATGCTGCTCAGCCTGACCTTGCAGGACATCCGCCAGAATCTGGCCGATACGGCAGCCGAAGGGGCCCCGGTCGTCGTCACCGATGCCGTCAGCGGCCGCGGCCTGACGGAACTGATCGATGAAATCCAGGCCATGGCAGCGACGCTGCCCATGGAAAGCGCTCAGGGGATGGGCCGTCTCAACGTCGACCGGTCGTTCTCCATCAAGGGATTCGGGACTATCGTCACGGGGACCCTCATCGACGGCCCCATGGTGAATGGCCGCGAAGTCTGGCTTTATCCCGGCGGCCGGCGCCTGCGCATCCGCAATATGCAGGTCCACGAGCAGGATGTCCTGCGGGCCGACCCGCCGCAGCGGACGGCATTGAACCTGGCAGGCATTTCCTGTGGCGCCATCCATCGCGGTGACGTCCTCTGTACGGCGCCGGATTTTACAGCGACGCGGATGATCGATGTCAAAGTGACCTGCCTGGCTGACGCGCAGCCCCTTTTTCTATGGCAGCGCATGCGCCTCCTCGTCGGGACGCGGGAAGTCATGGCCCGCATCGTACCCTTGGGAGCCGAACAGATTGCGCCGGGGACGGAGGGCTTTTTGCAGCTGCGCCTGGAGCAGGATGAAATCTATGTCAAGGCTGGGGACCGTTTCATCCTGCGGACCTTTTCGCCCATGCATACCGTAGCCGGCGGGGAAATCCTCGACGCCCATCCGCAGAAACACCGCCGCTTCAAAGACGACGTCGTGATCAGCCTGGAAGCCCGCGATGCCGGTCTGACGGACGACGTCGTCGCCGGCTTCCTGCGCCTGCGCCAGGTCCCCTTTACCCAGGCTGACGTCATTGCCGGGGCGACGGACCTGCCTTTGGACAAGGTAGAGCTGGCCCTGGACCATTTGCGGCAAAATGGGATTGTCCGCCGGACCCGTCAGGGCTATATCCACGGTGATGTCTATAAGACCTGGCAGGCCAAGGCCCTGCAAGTTCTCCTGGCCTATCATAGAGAGAAACCACTGCAGCCTGGGATTCCCCAGCCGGCCTTCCGGAGCCGCCTGCATCTCGATGAAAATGACGGGACGGCCTTATTGCGGCTGCTGACGGCTGGCGGCGTCTGCCGGCTGTCCCGCCAGTGCGTAGCGGCGAAACAATTCCGTATCACCTTTTCTCCGTCTCAGCGGAAATTGCAGTCGGCTATTGAAAAGAAGCTGGACCACAGCGGCTATGTGCCCGTCCCGGTCCGCGACGTCCGGGCTTTGGGCCGGGAAGCCCAGGCCGTCGCCGATGCCCTCAACGGCAAGAGTCTCGTCTTCTTATCGCCTGATTTCATCTTGTCGAAGCGCTACATGATGAAAGCCGCCGAGGCGGCCTGCCGGTATCTGCAATCAAGCTGTCCGCTGACACTCGGTGATTTTCGCGATGTCCTGGGAGTCAGCCGCCAGCAGGCCCTGCTCATCCTGGAATATATGGACCGCTGTGGCATTACCCGCCGCGTTGCCGACGGGCGCCTGGCCGGACCGGCAGCCCGGAAATATGAAATAAAAGGGGAGAATGACCATGGATGAAGAACGACAGCAGCTGCTCCGTCAGCTGCCCGATGTAGACCATTTACTGCAGCGGCCGGTACTGCTGACCTGGCAGGAGCGGAAATCGCGCCAGGCTGTCCGCGATGCCGTCCGGAACGTATTAGATGAACGGCGTCAGGCCATCTTGGCCGGCCAGTGGGACCAGCCTTTTTCCGGCGATGACTTTGACCGGGCCGTCGTCTCCCGCCTGCAGGCAGAAGAAACGGGCCATCTGCGCCGGGTCATCAACGCCACCGGGACGGTCCTGCATACGAATCTGGGCCGGGCTGTTTTCAGTCCGGACCTGGCCCGTCACATTGCCAATCTGGTCTGCCATTACAGCAATTTAGAATACGACCTGGCTTCCGGCAAGAGGGGATCGCGCTATGACCATGTCCGGGAACTTCTCTGTGAGCTGACCGGTGCCGAAGATGCCATCGTCGTCAATAACAATGCCGCTGCCGTCCTCTTGACCCTGTCCAGCATGGCCGCCGGCCGGGAAGTCGTCGTGTCGCGGGGGGAACTCGTCGAAATCGGCGGCTCTTTCCGGATTCCCGACGTCATCGAACAGAGCGGCGGCCGTATCTGCGAAGTCGGTACGACCAACAAGACTCATTTGTCCGACTACGAACGGGCCATCGGCGAAGATACGGCGGCCCTCATGAAGGTCCACACCAGTAATTACCGCATCATCGGTTTTACCGAGAGTGTTTCCGCTTCGGACCTGGCCCGCCTGGCCCATGACCACGGCCTGCCCTGCATCAACGATGTCGGCAGCGGCCTGTTCGTTGATTTGGCCGAATGGGGACTGCCTCATGAACCGACGGTCCGCGAAGTGTTGGACGCTGGCTGCGATGTCGTGACTTTCAGCGGCGACAAGCTCCTGGGCGGCCCTCAGGCGGGTATCATCGTCGGTAAAGCCGCCTATCTGGATGCCATGAAACCCCATCCCCTGCTGCGTGCCCTGCGCGTCGATAAGATGACCCTGGCCGGTTTGCAAGGGACCTTGCAGGCCTATCGCGACGGTACGGCCGTTTGCCAGATCCCGACGCTGTACTGCCTGGCCCAGACGAAGAAAGAGACGCGGGAACGGGCGGAACGGCTGTTGCAGGCCCTGCATACAGATGACCTGCCGGCCTGCGTTTCCCTGCGCCGTGTAGACGATTGTGTCGGCGGCGGCGCCTGCCCCGATGCCGTCCTGCCGGGCTGGGCCCTGGCCATTGATCCCTATGACCTGTCGGCGGAAAAACTGGAACAGCGCCTGCGCCAGGCCGACATCCCCATCATCGCCCGCGTCCAGCACTGCGCCGTCGTCCTGTCCCTGCGCACCATCGGCGACGACGAATTCCCGGACGTCGCCCGCATCGTGCGGGAAGCGTTGGGCGTTTGAGCGTCGCGTGGAGGTTTCTGCCATCATGTATGAGCGGGCGCCCTACGTGGCGTCCATACAAAAACGAGGCGCGAGTCACGAAACTTTCCGCCATTTACCGTGAGATGCATCCCCATTTGGTCAGACGGGCCGCCTTTCAGGACGGCCCCTACGAACCACTAGCCACTAGCCACTAAAAAAGGGGCTGTCGCACGAAGGCTTCTACCATCATGCGCGGCCCCGTTTACTTTATAGTTTGTAGCACAGAGTTTGTAGTTTGCAGAGAAAACCTTTAAATTTAAACCCATCCGCTAACAACTTTAAAGGGCTTGTCGTCGTGCGACAAGCCCTTTTTACACCCCTTACCGCGGGGATGATTGGCCGATGATTTCTTTTCCTTCTACGAACTGGACCGTAGGATTCGGTTTTTTCTTTTCAATGAGGTCGACCATGAGGTGCAGACAGTGCTGACCGATTTCGCCCATGGGAATATCGACGCGGGACAGGGAGGGAATGGCGTAATCGTTGAACTGAGCCATGTTGATCCCAATGGTGAAGACCTCTACGTCCTGGGGAATCGAGATACCCAGTTCATGGCAGGCATAGAGCATGCCGTGGGCCAGGACGTCGGATTCACAGAACATAGCCCGGGGCATCCGCTTTTCTTCGTAGAGCTTCTTCGTAGCTTCCACAGCGCTCGATGAAGACGTATCGCAGAGGATGATGTTTTCTTCCGGAACGGTGTGGCCGGCCTTGGCGAAGGTGTCGAGGAAGCCCTGCATCCACGTGCGCATGATTGGGAACGACGTGTCATGGGTCAGGACGCCGGCGTCGAAGATGCCCTTGTCCAGAAAGTGCTGGGCGACGTTGCAGCCGATAGTATAGTTGTCCATGGTGACGCTGCTGTATTTATCCGATTCCCGGTTAAAGAGGACGACAGGGCAGGGGATATGGATGGAATTGAGGTAGTCCATATCTTTATTGGACATATTCGCGATGATGATGCCGTTGAAAAATTCATTCTGCATGGCTTCGAGCTGTTTTTGCAGCTGGTCGACCTTATAAGGGACGACGGTCAGATGAATGGCTTTGTCCTGTTTCATGATTTCTTCCTGGATGCCGAGGGTGATGCGGGCCAGGTAGTTGATACGGAAGTCTGTTGCCCAGTAGAAGGCAATGGCATAGCTGTCCTTTTTAGCCGACCGCAGTTTTTTGGCCGACTGGTTGGGGACGTAATTCAGATCTTGTGCAATTTTGTATATACGCTGTTGTGTTTCCTGCGAGATTTTCCGTTCCCGGCCCTTGCCGTTCAGGACGATGGAAACGGTGGCGATGGAAACGCCAGCAGCTTTGGCAATGTCTTTAATTGTGGACACGATGGCCACCTCCACTCTTGCTTTTATTTTGACATAAATTAAACGTTTTTTCAAGGAAATCTGTGTTACAGGATGAACAAATATTCATTTTTGTTGTAAGTCGCGAATCGTTTGCAATCATGGTACAATAGAAGCGATTAAGACGAGAAAAGAGGATGTGTATGACAGTGAGCAAAGAACGTTACCGGCGCCAGGCCCTTCATCAAATCGACAATCTGGCCAAGCCGCCGGGAAGCCTGGGACTTTTGGAAAAGCAGGCCAAGCAGATTTTATTGGCCTGGGGGACCTTTCATCGGGAGCTGCGGCCGAAACACATCATCTTTGCCGCCGACAACGGTGTCGTCCGGGCCGGTGTCGTCGCGCAGTTGTCGGATATCACGTATATGCAGAGCTGCCATATGGTACAGGGGACGTCGGCCGTGACCTGTTTCTGCCGCAGCCAGGATATCCCTTATGAAGTCGTCGATGTCGGTATCGACAGTGATGATGCCGTCGGACTGGACCGCAAGATTGCCAGGGGGACAAAGAACTTTGCCGTCGAACCGGCTATGAGCCGGGAAGAGCTGGCGCAAGCCATGGCGACGGGCCGCGAACGGGTGCAGGCAGCTGCTAAAGAAGGCATCAATCTCCTGTCATTCGGGGAAATGGGCATTGGCAACACGACGACGTCTGCCGCTGTCCTTACAGCATTGTCGCCGAAAAAGATGTCCTGGCTGACTGGTTTCGGTTCGGCCCGGGGCAATTATAAACTGCTCTTCCATAAGCGCCGTGTCATCGCAGCCGCCATACAGGCCTATAAAAAAGAAATCCAGACGCCGGCTGATGCCCTGCGCTGCGTCGGCGGCTTTGATTTGGCAGCACTCTGCGGCGCTATGATGGCCTGTGCCGACGAAAAGATTCCCTTTTATATCGACGGCTTCATTACGGCGACAGCCCTGGCCTGTGCCATTGCCATGAAATCTGCCGTCCGCGATTATGCCCTGCCGTCCCATATTTCCCGGGAGCCCGGCATGGCCCAGGCCCTGCGCCTGTGCGGCATCGATGAATACGACGTGCCCATCCAGGCCGGTCTCTCCCTGGGTGAAGGGACGGGGGCCGTCTTGGGCGTCGTCCTCATGAAGACCATGATGTATGCCGTCTGGCATATGGCTACCCTGGACGGCATCAACCAGGAAGCCCAGGACCGCCATGACAACCGCAAAGGAGATGAAACGCATGGATGAAGAAACGAGAAAAAAAGCCCAGGCCATCTTTGAGCGCCTGGGACTGACGGAAGAACAAGCAGTTGAACTCTTTTATAAACGGACCATTGCGGCCGGGAAAATGCCCTTTGCTGCAGCCGAAGGGGAAACCAAGAAAATCAAGAAAAAACGCATGAACGAACGCTTCGCCGAATGGGATGCTTTTTGACGGCCATCGGCTTCTTGGCCCTTTGCGATGCCTTGCCCGATATGACGCCATCTGCTGCGTTGTCGTCAGTCGCCATAGCCCCGCTATGACTCCTTCCTCCGCCTTGCATATGGTGCCATATCGAACAATGCCTTATGCAAAAACCAAGAAGTCGATGGCCGTAGACGGTTTTACGAGCCACTAGCCACCAACCACGAGCCACTGTCTCTCCCGTCTCGGCAAATCCGGTGCGGATCTGACCGCGTCATTGAGTTCCTGCGGTCCGAAAGGCTCTCCTGCGAAGGGGAGCTGGCCGCCGAAGGCGGACTGAGGGGTTCTTAAATGTACGAGCCACGAACCATGAACCACGAGTAGGGGCGCCCACGTGGGGCGCCCGCTACGAGCCACTAGCCACGAACCACGAACTACTTTAAGAAAGAAGGGATTTTGATGATGTATCCGTTATTACATGAAACGCTGAATGTTGGGTCTCTGGTTTTGAAGAACCGTCTGGTCCTGCCGCCGATGACGACGGAAAAGTCGGCGAAAGGCCAGGTGACGGATGGGCTGGTCGCTTATTATGGCGATATGGCCCGCAGCGGTCCAGGCCTGATCATTCAGGAACACAGTTTCGTTTCGCCCGAAGGCCGGGCCAGTGCCAACCAGGTGTCTCTGGCGGCCGATGCCGATATTCCCGGACTGCAGCGGTTGACGGCGGCTGTCCACGCTCAGGGCGTACCCATCCTGGCACAGATCAGCCATGCCGGCAGTGCTGCCCATCGGGCCATTACGGGGCAGGAAGTCATCAGTGCCAGTGCCGTTTCCAATCCGTCGCGGGCCGCTTCGGTCCAGGGCCAGCCGGAATTTCCCCGGGAAATGACGCAGGGCGATATCCAGCGCATCGTCCAGGCCTTTGTCGACGCCGCTGTCCGGGCACAGCAGGCTGGCTACGACGGCGTGGAAATCCACTCGGCCCATGGCTATCTGCTGGACCAGTTCTATTCGCCGGTGACCAATAAGCGGACCGATGACTATATGGGCCAGACCTTGGCTGGCCGGACCCAGCTGCATGTTGAAATCATTCAGGCTATCCGCCGCCAGGTCGGGTCTGATTTTGTCCTTTCCCTGCGCCTGGGCGGCAGCGATTATATGGATGGCGGTGCCGTCGTCGGCGATGTCAGCGAAGCGGCTAAGATTTTTGAAACGGCCGGCATCGACATGCTCAGCCTTTCCGGCGGCATGAGCGTCTTCTTCCGCCCTGGTTATACGGAAGCAGGATATTTTGCCGAATTATCGGCAGCAGCCAAAAAAGGGACGACCCTTCCCGTCTTGCTGACCGGCGGCATTGCCGACGGCGCCGAAGCGGAAGCCTTCCTGGAAAAAGGGCAGGCCGACCTCATCGGCATCGGCCGGGCGGCACTCCGGGATCACCAGATTTACCAAAAAATCTTGTCCATGTAGAAAAAAAGCGCTGTCTCATGAAGACAGCGCTTTTTGAGTATTAAGTTTGCAGTTTGTAGTTTTTAGTGAATGGTTTTTAAATTTAAAGTCGTCTTCTATAAACTACAAACTCCGTACTACAAACTTTAAAGAGAAAGGAGCCTCGCACGATGGCAGAAGCCTTCATGTGACAGCTATGAATTATGTTTCAATGAATACGGTCTGTTTTTTTCTGAGCAAAAAGCCATTCTAAGGCGGGCTGCATGGTGTAGGCATGCTGCCAGGTAGAGCGGTGGCTGCCGCCTTGGTACTGGGTCAGGTAGTGGCTGCAGTCCGGCGTGATGAGGGCAGCGGCCTGGGCGTCGACCTGGTCTTGCGGCTGGGTGGGGTCGAGGGTCTGGCTGGCTATTTTGACGCTGTCTTTTTCTAAGTTTTCCATGATTTTTGCCAGGCTCGGGCTGGCACCGGGGTCACCTTGGGAGGTAACGGCCCAGATATGCTGGTGACCTAAGGGCGAAGTGACGGTTTCGTCCCATTTGCAGGCGACGAGGTAAGAGCCGGCGAAGAAGTCCGGATATTTAACATCCATGGCGATAGATGTCATTCCGCCCATGGACTGACCCGTGTTATAGATGCGGTCCGTATCGATGGAATATTGACGGCAGAGCTGCTGGACGAGATGGATGGTCCGGTCCAGTTCCGGCCCGTACTGATAGTTGTCATCGACGATGATCGTATCGTATTGAGGGGCCAGGACGAAGCAGGGGTGCTTGGCCTGCCATTCCGGCGAGGCGAAGGTAATCCAAAGCCTGCCATTTTTTCAATTTCATGAGAAAACCTCCCTTTTGGACTGTCGCACGAAGGCTTATGCCCTCCTGCGAGGTTCTTTTTCTTTTATGGTTTATATTATAGTACAGCATTTGTAGTTTGCAGAGAAAACCTTTAAATTTAAAACCATCCCCTAACCCCTAGCCCCTATGGTCCTATGTCAAGTTTGAGTACAAGTTAAATTGAGGTTTTTATCAATCAGT
>ERZ1023901.70-NODE-70-length-25677-cov-28.866599_pt1 | contig 25677 bp, 29 predicted proteins | sample MGYA00380401_ERZ1023901 | MGnify/ENA primary metagenome ERZ1023901 (study PRJEB33179, sample SAMN07448997) | human gut metagenome | biome: Human-gut; feature: Human associated habitat; material: Faeces | host: Homo sapiens | place: India: Bhopal | collected... | reverse complement strand
GGGTTGTTAACGCGGGACGTTAGTGTTGCCGCGAAAATTCCTCAAGGCAAGAAGCCAAGCAAGAAAAAGCAAAAATTTATGGAAATTGAAGACATGAAAAAATTGATCCAAGAACTTAAGCATGAAAACACGTCCGAAGCGAATTTTTTCCTGATCTTGTTAAAAACCGGTTTGAGGTTTGCTGAAGCGTTGGGCATCACGCTTAATGATGTCGATTTTAAAAGAAAAACGGTAAGCATAAACAAGACGCTGGCTTACAAAGGGAACCGGAAAGGGACCAGAGCTTTTGCCCCGACTAAAAACAAGTATTCGGTCAGGGCAATCATTGTAGACGATGCGGTTTTGTATATGTTGTGGAAAAACGCGAAAGGCGCTGATCCGGACGAAAGCATTTTTTACAGACTTAAGGGTTTTCAATTTAATTCGACCCTTAACAACAAACTTAAGCGAGCTTGCCGAAAAGCGGGAGTTCCTGAGATCACGCTGCACAGCCTGAGGCATGAGCACGCAACATATTTGGTGTCGCAAGGGATTAGCAGCATGGCGGTAGCTGAACGGTTGGGGCATGCAGACGATTCTGTTACAAGAGCCGTGTATATCCATCGATTAGAAACGGAAAAGGCACGAGACGACAAGGAAATATTACAAAAGATTGCGAATTTGTGAGGTGGGATAATGGTTAAATTTGATGTCAAAACGGTAAACAACTTGTTGGGAATTGACGATGCATTTAAGGCGCCCAGCAGATTAATGGAGATTTTACTTAAAAAAGAAGAGCGCGAGGAACTGTTTAGAAACTTTCTAAAAATAGACACCAATTTAGAGTACGACTGGTTTCATGAATACTTTGAAACCGAACAAGCTGAAAGGAAATCTAAAAAGCAAGATTTTACGCCTGATTCAGTTGCTAAACTGGCGAACTCGATCGCTTGCGAACCAAGACATACTGATTATTATGAGATGGCAGCAGGTACCGGAGGCATGATGATAGCCCGTTGGGTCTATAACATCAAAGAAGATCCGGCGTTTGTGCTCAAAAGAAAAGAAACTATGGTCAATGACGTTCTAACGTCCAGCATTTTTACCTATAGTCCACGAGCGTATTGGTATCATCTTGAAGAACTGTCAGATAGAGCAATTCCATTTTTATTATTCAACTCGGCTATCCGAGGAATGAATGCAGAGATTATTCAGTGCGATTCCTTGAGCAGGAAAGCCAAACGGGCATTTTACGTAAAGAATGATAGCAACGATTTTCTGGCATTTTCTGACATTTTAGAGATTCCTAAAACCGATGATTTTGCGAAATTCTTAGACGTAGAGTGGAATTTAGATGGGGAGTGAAGAAATGAAAATTGAAAAGATTGATAGTTATCCGCCGCTGACGACAGACGAGCAGGAAACCATTCTTGCCTGGGACGCAAAGGAACGAGCATGGCATGTATGCACTGACTACCCAGCACATGCAAGGAAGTATGAAGCAGCGCTTGACGAGTTCAAACCCGTCAAGAAAGGCTACCGAGACGGGGCATTGGTTATGATCAATGGATATCTGGACGAAAGCACATATACGGTCCGGATTGGAAAGAAGCGCCGTTACTCTGATGAACAAAGAGCCAAAATGGCAGAACGGCTTAAGAATGTGAGGAAAAAGAATGAGTAACACGATGTTTGGAGAAGTAGTATCGGAGTTTGATGATTGCGTAGTTATCGACCGTAAAGGCATTCCGGTTTGGTTAACTAAGGAAGAATTTGAGATAATTAAGCTTCCCAAGCTCAACGAAGACGAACGGAAATATTATGACGAGTTAAAGAAAGTAAAGAATGGCGATAAAAGAGGAATGGTATCACATGTAAATTTCGACATTCTGAATTTGGGTTTGAGTTTTGCGCCTGGTGGTTATTACAGAGTTATCGAAGCAATCATTAAAGGCGGCTATAATTATTAATAAGGCGTGGGAGTTAATGCAGGGAGTGATGTTATGCGCACTATATCGACAGATGATAAATTCCGACAAAACAAAGCGTTTTTAATCCGCTATCGAATTTTGACCGAGAAAATCCGGCGGTTGGAGGATAAGCTAGCGCAGATAGACGAGGATATGGCGGCGCTTAAATCGCCTAAGCTGACCGGCGAGCCGAAAGCGTCGGTACGTATCACGCTTGACGATAAGCTGATACAACATGATGAATTGGAAGAAAAGATCAATACGTTGTTAAAGCACATGCGCCGAATCAGATGCGAGATTACGCAGTGCATCGACGCATTGGATAATCAACGCCAAGCCGAGGTACTGGACCGGTACTATATCGGCGGTATACCCCTTGAGGGAATTGCATACGAAATGAATTATACATTAAGTTACATTACGAAACTGTATATCAATGGTACGAAGTCAATCGTTATAAAGTAGTGTATAATCAGTGTATAATCGGTAACGTTAGAATCATGCTAAAGTATAAAGTGTTAAAGAGTACGGAGTTGTCCGTACTCTTTTTATTTTATTTTTAGTTCGGAAAGAGAGGCGGTGGTATATGTGACTGAAAAGAAGAAAAAACTGACGGCTAAGCAAAGTACATTTATTGACGCCTACTTAGGCGAAGCTAAGATGAACGCTGCTCAAGCCGCACGTATTGCCGGCTATAAGCATCCCGAAACTCAAGGCGCTGAAAACTTGCGAAAACTTAGGCCATACATTGACGAGGTTATGAACAAGCGCCACAGTAACGCCATCGCAACTCAAGAAGAGATACAGAAATTCTTTACGTCGGTGGTCCGTGGTGAAGTCAAAGAAGAAGTCGTATCAAATAACGGCAAAATCTTGGAAGTGCCGGCAAGCACCAAAGACCGGCTCAAAGCGGCGGAATGCATGGGCAGAGCGTACGGTATGTTTACCGAACGCAAAGAGATCAGCGGCACAATGGATATCAATATCGGAGTTGGTGATTATGACGACGATTAATCTTAACTTCCCGGAACCCGCCAAAGTTTTTAATAAGCAGATATACGATAGCCTTTTTGATTACGATCACTTCATCGAAGTCTGGTACGGCGGCGCCAGCTCAGGCAAATCACATGGCGTTGTGCAAAAAGTTGTACTCAAGGCGCTCAAGAAATGGCCGTACCCGCGCAAGATTTTGTGGTTGCGCAAGGTTGACCGCACGATTAAGGATTCAATTTTTGCCGACGTTCTCGATTGTCTGTCACGGTGGAAACTGCTACCGTTGTGCAAAGTCAATCAGACCAACTATACGATCACGCTACCCAACGGGGCGCAATTCCTGTTTAAGGGTATGCAAGACCCGGAACGTATCAAGTCAATCAAAGGCTTGTCAGATGTTGTTATGGAAGAGGCGTCGGAATTCGCGCTTGACGATTACACACAGCTTACTCTTCGTTTGCGTGAACCCAAGCACAGACAACGCCAGCTTTTCTGCATGTTCAATCCGGTGTCAAAGGTCAACTGGACATACAAGCAGTGGTTTGCGCCTGACGCCGAATACGACCCGTCACGCGTTGCCGTACATCATAGCACGTACAAGGACAACCGTTTTTTGGACGCAGACAACATCGCGACTATCGAAGCGCTTAAACGTACTAACCCGGCTTACTACAAAATTTATACCTTGGGTGAGTTTGCGACGCTTGACAAGCTTGTTTTCCCGACGTTCGAGCGCAGGCGCTTGCATCCCGACAAGCTGACGCAGCATCCGTCGTTGTTTGGCCTTGACTTTGGCTATATCAACGACCCGTCGGTTTTCATACACGTCAAAGCGGATATTAAAGGCAAGCGGTTATACGTGCTTGAAGAGTACGCAAAAAAAGGCATGCTTAACAACGAGATTGCTAAGGTTATCAAACAGTTGGGATATAGCAAGGAAATCATCACGGCTGATGCCGCCGAGAAGAAATCAATTGCCGAAATCAAACGGTGTGGAATTACCCGGATAAAGCCAGCGAAGAAAGGCCCCGATAGTATCATTCAAGGTATCGGTTTTCTGCAACAGTTCGAGTGGATAGTTGATGATCGTTGCGTCAAGACAATTGAAGAATTGGAAAACTATACGTACCAGAAAGACCGACAGACGAATGAATACATTAACAAACCGGTTGACAGTTACAACCATTGTATCGACGCTATCCGGTATGCGGTAGAACCGATAAACGGAAGCGGAGCGCCTAAAGCGATAGGCATGCGCAATATTTTTATTTAGGAGGTGAGAGAATGGCAGAATTATACAGACTAAGCAATGGTATTTTGATTTATCCACAGAATGAACAAATTACGCCCGCAGTTATCCACAATGCGGTGTATGGTGCCGGTGTTTTAGGCAGTGCGGCAACGGGTTTGACGGATTACAAAGCCAAAATGCGCATGTATCTTGGTGATCATGACATCTTGCATAAACCGGCTGATATGCAGCGCACGGGTCCGGATAACAGATTAGTGGCCAACATCGCCAACTACCTTGTTGACACGTACAACGGCTATTTTATGGGCATCCCGCCAAAAATTACGTTAGATAATGATCAGCAAAATAATTTTCTGCAAGATTGGAACGACACCAACTCGATGCAGGATAAGCTGAACGAAATCAGCAAGCAATGTGACATTTACGGTCGTTCGTATGCCCTTGTTTATCAAGATGAGGACGGTTATACGTGCTTGACGGTTATTCCACCGACCGACGGTGTGATGATCTATGATGACACGATTAATCACGGACGGCTTGCTTTTATCCGCCATTGGTTAACGCAGGGCGACCAGGGCGCGCAGAACATGGCCGAAGTGTACACGGCAGACACCATCACCACGTACAGTGATACCCGCGTAATTGACGAACGGCCGAACGTTTACGGTGTAGTACCGGCAGTTGAATTTTTCGACAACGAGGAAAGACTAGGACTATGCGACAACGTGGCAACGCTGATCAACGAGCTTAACGACACATTATCGAGCAAACAGAACCAAATCGAATACTTCGACAACGCTTATTTGTCGGTGTTAGGGCTTGATCTTGACGCAGACGGCGACGGTTTGCCGGATATCGATTTACAGACGCAACGAATGATTTACAGTCCCGACGCCGACGCGGTAAACACAAAGATCGAGTTTTTGGCAAAGCCCGACGCTGACGGTATGCAGGAACATCAAATCGACCGTCTGACCAACTTGATTTATCAGATTGCCAAGGTTCCGAATCCTAATGACGACAGTTTCAGCGGCAATGCGAGTGGTGTGGCCATGCAGTATAAAATGCTTTCCATGCAGAATATGGCGGCGTCAAAGGAACGCAAATTCACTCGTTCATTGCGCAAACTGTACCGGGCGGTTTTTAGTCTGACCAACTACCCCGACGCATGGCGTGACCTCAAATTCAAATTTAATCGTAACTTGCCTAACAACTTGAGCGAAGAAGTCACGGACGCAAAGAATCTTGAGGGCGTGGTCAGCAAGGAAACTCAGCTATCCGTTTTGTCTATCGTCGATGACCCTAAGGCAGAAATCGACCGCATGGGCAAGGAAGATGAACAAAAAATGCAGACGGCCATTAGCGTTGTCGATATGCAACGTGACCAAGACGTAGGCGGTGACGAAGATGAGCAACAAGACGTATTGGAACAACAGAGATAAAGAACGCTTTGAGTATGTCCGCCAGAACTTGGCTGATGACAAGGCTTTTAATGCGAGCCTCGAAAAGTACTATCAGCGCACGATAGACGCGATTAACAAGGATATTCAAAGCGAACTGCAAAGCTTTGCTGCTCGTGACGGAGTAATCCTGGCTGAAGCACGCAAGAAGGTATCCAAAGCCAACGTAAGACAGTTTGAGGCGGAAGCTAAAAAGGTAGTCAAAGAAGCCGACCAAATGCGCAAAAAAGGCAAGCGTGTAGGCTATGCTGACTTCTCAGATGAAGTCAACGAACGCATGCGTTTGTACAACGTGACCATGCGGATTAATCGGCTTGAATATCTGAAGTCGCTTATAGGCGTGCGTCTGATTGAACTAGGTGTAGACATCAACAATGAACTTAATGTCAAGCTTGACGAGGACACGCGCAAGGAATTTGAACGCCAGTCGGGTATCTTGGCTGGTGCCGGCATGGCCGACGCTATGGACTGGTGGAGCGAAGAGAATGTACAGAAAATCATCATGAGCAACACACGCAGTGCCAACTTCTCAACCCGCATTTGGTCAAACGTCGATGTTCTCAAATCGGAACTGGAAAAGCAACTGTCAAGGGTGCTGATCAGCGGAGAAAACCCGAAAGCGACCGCCAAAGAATTTTATAAGCACATGACAAAAGACGTTGGCAACATGAGAGTGGCCGCAGAAAGAATAGCACGCACCGAATCAGCGCGCTGTCAAACGCAAGCTACTTTAGAATCGTTCAAAGAATACGATGTGAAGTATTGCAGATGGATTGCCGAACCGAGGGCGTGCGTTGTATGCAAAGAGATTGCATCCCGCAGCAGTGGTTATGGTAGGGGCGTATATCCTGTTAAGGACGTGCCCACACTTCCGCAACATCCAAATTGCCGGTGCGCATTGTCTGCACACTGGATAGATAAAGATTAAGCATTTATTACAGGAGAAAATTATGGATAACGGAAAATTTATAGAGATATGTAAAAATGAAGTGGTTAAATATACTAATGACCATTTAGATAAACAGATTAGTTCCGATGACGTCTATGTAGTTTGGCTAACCAAGGCCTTGCAAAACAACAAAGCTTTGTTATCAACTACATTGCTTGACGGTATGTATTACGAATTGACGTACAACGGGGATAAAAACGAATTGTACATTGATGTGTACAAAAGGTTTGAAAATAAAGAATTAACATTAGACGACTAGCGATAGCCGTCTTTTTTATGCCCTTTTTCCTGCTTGCAGGGCAAAAAGAACAACTGAGTAAAACAGGCTCCCAAGCCGGAAAATGCGAGGTAGAAAAATATGGAAAACGAAAATCAAGTAACTGAAACAACGGAAGAAACCAAGGCAGCTGAACCGGTCGCTAACGAGCAAACGGAAAAAGAAGCCAAGGTTGACTCTGACGCGGTTGTTAAAAAGCTCCAAAAGCGCATTGGGGCGGAACAATCGAAAAAGAACAGTTACAAAGAACAGCTGGATAACGCTTTAAAGGAAATCGAAAAGCTTAAGTCCGGTAAATCAGTTAAGACACTGTCTGATGAAGACAAGGCCAAAAAAGACGTTGACGAAAAGGATAAGGAAATCGCGGCTTTGAAGAGTCAGATTGCCCGCAGACAAACTCTTGATGATACAGATCAGGTGTTAAGAGAAAACGGGTTAGTTGTTCCTGCAAACGTCTTGAATTTTCTTGTTTCTGACGACGCAGACAACACTTATTCAAACGTTAAAGCCTTTATCGATTACACGGAAACGGTCAAAGATAGCGTCCGTGAAGAATTTAAGAAAGGCAGAACACCAAGGGTCTCCGGTGCAACGACAAAGGCCGTCAGTCAAAAAGATTTTGACCAAATGACGCAAAAAGAACGTGTCGCTTTGTTCCACGCTGACCCCGAACTTTTTAGAAAACTAACTACTGGAGGTAGATAACTATGGCTGATACAATTACTCAAATCGCAGACCTCGTAAACCCTGAGGTCAACGCTCCGATCATTTCTTACACACTTGAAAAGGCGTTGCGCTTTACACCGCTTGCTCAAGTAGACAACACGCTTGTCGGCCAGCCGGGCGATACGCTCAAGATGCCGAAGTTTACTTACATCGGCGACGCTAAAGATGTCGCGGAAGGTGCACCAATTCCGTTGGATAAGCTCGGCACCAAGACGGCATCAGTCACCGTCAAGAAAGCTGCTAAGGGTACGCAAATCACTGATGAAGCAGTGCTCAAAGGCTATGGCGACCCTGTTGGCGAATCAAACCGCCAGCTCGGTTTGGCTTTGGCTAACAAAGTTGACGATGATTTGCTTGCGGCTGCTAAAACAGGCAAGCAGAAAGCAACGATTGCACAAACCGTAGATGGCTTGCTTGACGCAATCAACACGTTTACTGACGACTCGGACGAATCTCCGCTCGTCCTCGTGACATCGCCTAAAATTGTCACCGCAATTCTCAGAGACGCACAGAAGAACCAAATCGGCTCTGATATTGGCGCAGATGCCGTTATCCACAACACCAAGTACACCGTGGAGGGCGTGCAGCTCGTAGCTACCAACAAGTTAGGTGCAACTGAAGGCATTTTGCTTAAGGTCAATCCTACAACACCGCCTTTGAAGCTGATCATGAAGCGTGGTGTCCAGGTCGAAACAGACCGCAACATCATCAACAAGACAACGGTTATGACGGCTGATGAACACTATGCTGCATACCTTTACGACGATTCTAAAGTGGTGGTCGTAACTTTCAAAGCGGCAGCGACCGGAACACCGCAAGTTTAGGAGGCTAGGCAATGAACAACGTGATTGATCTAACGGAACTTAAGACCATGCTAGGCTTGGCTGACGATACCCGTGACGCGTTGCTCAATCTCATCATTAAAACTACCGTGCAAGCCTTGCGCTTTAAGCTCGCCCTTTCTAGTGCTGATATGTTTCCAAGCGATTTGAGCTACATCGCCCTTGAGGTATGCGTCAAGCGGTTCAACCGGTTAAAAAACGAGGGCATGGCATCGTATACGCAAGAAGGGGAGTCAATCACGTTCAACAGCAACGATTTTGACGATTTCCAAGTAGATATTGACGCGTGGAAGGAACGCAACGGCAAAAATGCGCAGACACTTGGTCGAGGGTGCTTCTTTGACCCGTATAAGCGGAGGTGAGTAGCGATGAGATTTGAGTCAACGGTAAAATTCTGGTCTGAATCGGAAGAACATTATGTGCCGGGTGTAGGGTATGAGGGTGGTATAACTCTTGTCGCTGCCACACCGGCAAACATTACTGACGTAGGCACTAACCGCAGCGCCGAGGTGTTTGGCGACGTCAAGACCGCAAACAAGGTGGTACGCTTACTTAGCCCGGTCGCTGATGAGTGGTCATATCTGACGATTGATGATGGCACCAAGCACTACAAAGCGGTTACGTCGCGTGAATTGTCGCACGGTACAACGTTGATAGTAGGTGATGTTAATGGGTAGAGTAACGATTGAATGGGTCGGTACCAAAAAGCTGCAGAAAATGCTGGAAGCAAGCGGCAAGAAAGCCGCGATCCGCAGGGCGGTGCGCAAAAATACAATGCAATTGCACGAACGAGCACTGTCAAACGAACGCAAGGCCTACATTAAAGGCTATTGGACGGGCAACACCGCTCGGCAGACCACCATGTCTGTTATGGGGCTCGAAGGGCGAGTTACCGTCAACACCAACTACATTAATTATCTGGAAAACGGGACACGCTTCATGGCCAAGGAACCGGCAATCAAGCCGGCTCTTGACGTTCAAAAGTGTCTGTTCAAGGCTGATCTAGAAAAGATTGTGGGGTGGCAGGATAAATGAGCCCCGAGCAAGAATTATATGATTATTTTTATGCTGAATGTTTAAAGCTAAGGCCAAAAAGCACGTTTGACTATCTGCCAGGCGAAAAAGAAAAGGTAGACTATCCGATTATTTGCGTGGGCAACGTCAGCACTCTTTCCAGTGCTACTAAAATGCGGATTGGCGGCACATACACGATTGATATCGACGCATGGGGCACACGCAAACAACGCATTGACGTAGCAGAATTGACGGACAGGATCTACAGTCTGATCAAACCCGGCATTATCAAAACGGCAAACTATCAGTTTTACGCTTATTTTGGCAATCAGAACAAGCAGCTAAGCATAGATACGAGCGTACCCAACGTGATTTACCACCGCGGGGCATTGACGCTTGAATTAAAACGATTTTAAATTGAAAGGATTTGACTAGACATGGCAAATGATTTGAAGATTTTGCAAGGCTTTGACGGCATCGTCATGGTACGCGACCTTGCAAAAGCAAAAACAGAAGACGCTAAAATGGTGCCCTATCTGACATCAACAGACTTTGAGTTGTCACGCGACAGCGATTCAACCGCTACAAAATCGGGGAATGTCGCCAAGGTTGGCGGTCTTGAGACAAGTTTCAGTTTTGAAACGCTTGATAGCACGTCAGAAACACTTGATTTGTTACACAAATCTTTGGTGGATAAGACAACACTTGAATTTTGGTTTGTAAAGCTCGGCATGCTCGGCACTGACGGCAAAAAGGTATTTGCACATTATATGCGTGGTCGCATTTCCAAGGACAGTGAATCGGGCGACCCGGACGATAACGGCACACGAGAGTTTGAAGTTGCGGTTGACGGTGAGCCAAAGGACGGCTACACGAAGATTCCCGACGGCTTGCGTGAGCAGATTAACTATATCTTCCAAGGTTTGCTCAAAAATGACGGCACGAATGGCGAAGACGGTTCGGGTGCTGCTTAGTAAGCGATAGATAATGACATAAGGGCGTCTTTTTGACGCTCTTTTTTAGTAAGGAGACAAAAACATGGAATTAAAAATTAATGGTCATAACGTAGCACTGGTTTTTGGCATGGCTTTTGTACGTGAGCTTAATCACTTGGCAGGTGTGGCGACAAAGGAAGGCATCAACTTAGGCATGGCTTTGCAGACAACAATCCCTAGCTTGATTGGTGCTGATCCGGTTGCAATCGCAAACGTCATTTATGCTGCTACTGCTCATGTTAAAGTCGGCAGACCGACGCAAGAAGATGTTGACGCCTATTTGGAAAATGAAGTAGAAGACTGGGACAAACTCGCAGAAAAGCTTGTTGCGGAACTCGAAAAATCGAATGTGGCAAAACGCCCTTTACAAGCAATGAAGGCGGCGGCGACAGAAAATCAAAACTGACGCCTGAACAGGAGTATTACGATATTCAGCTTAACTGCATAGCGTATCTGGGCATTACTGATTTTGACGATATCGAGCGCATGACCTTGCGTGAGTATCAAATCAGAATGGAAGCTTATCAGCTGCAAGAGATAGCCGCGCAACAACATTTATGGCAACTCGCATTTTATACACGCGACGCCAAATCGAATAACGGCAAAAGGTACAAATTCAAGGGTCCCGATGAAGTGTTTGATGTTGATAAAGCCATCGACAGTGTGCGCAGCCACTATGAAGATTGGTACACGTCGGACAGACTGGAGCGTATCAACGTGGCCAAGCAGATTCAGCAAAGGCAAAGAGAGTGGGAACTAAAGCATAGAAAGGAGGACAAGCGATGACAGAAGTAGGCTTAACGGCCGTCCTGAGGGCATATGACAATGGTTTTAGCAAAGGATTAAGCAACGCCCGAAAAGGTTTGGAAGGGTTGACCACGGCTACAAACCACACGGGCATGAGCGCAATCAAATTCGGTGCTTTGTTTGGCGTTGCAAGCAAGGTTGCCAGCTCCGCTTTAGGCGTGGTCAAGGATAGCTTAGGCGGTGCGATCAGCCGATTTGACACGCTTAACAAATATCCAATCGTTATGAAAGCACTGGGTTATAGTACGCGTGACGTTGCAAAATCTTCAAAAATTCTTCAAAAGGGCATTGACGGGTTGCCGACCTCACTTGATGAAATCACGGCCAGCGCACAACAACTGGGGCCGTTGACCGGTTCAGCCAAGAAAGCCGCTCAATCAGCCGTGGCACTCAACAATGCGTTTTTGGCAAGTGGCGCATCGACCGCAGACGCAAGCCGTGGTCTGACGCAGTACACGCAGATGTTATCGACTGGTAAGGTCGATTTGATGTCATATCGAACGCTGATGGAAACCATGCCGATTGCCTTGCGCAAGGTGGCCAACGCTTTTGGGTTCACGGGCAAATCAGCGGAGCAGGATTTGTATGCAGCATTAAAAGACGGTTCAATCACCATTGACCAGCTCAACGATAAATTTATTGAGTTAAACGGTGCTCAGAATGGTTTTGCGGAACTCGCCCGCAAAAACAGTGCCGGAATCGGCACGTCGTTTGCTAATCTGAAAGCATCCGTCGTTAAAAACCTAGCTAATATGATTACCTATATTAATGATGGGTTTGCAAAAGCGGGTTTTGGGTCGATTGCTCAGCAACTGGACGGCCTTAAGTACACGATCAACGATGCGTTTACGGCAATCGGTCCTATCGTGTCAAAGGGCACTGAAGTAGCTTTGCAGTATCTCAAGCAAGAGCTGCCGACAATTAAAAAGGTATGTAGCGACGTTAAAAACTCGCTCATGTCTTTCTTCCAATTCCTGGAAGACCACAAAGACGGGGTAAGGGCAACTGCCAAAACTTTGCTTTATTTGTGGACGGCGGTTAAAGTCGGTTCTACCGCGGTTAAGACGATAACTACTATCACATCGAGTTGGAAAACCTTCCTTAAAGTTATTTCTAAAATCGGTACGATTGCGGGAGTAGTAAGCGACGCATTCAGCACGCTTGCAATCGGTGCTATGTATGTAGGCGACGCTATAACGGGCATTGCCAGTGCAATTGGTGCGGTTATCGCGGCGGCAAATCCGATTACGCTTGTTGTGGTTGCCATCGGTGCGGTAGTAGCCGCACTGGTAGTCTTCTTCACAAAAACAAAACTTGGCAAGAAACTATGGGGCGAGTTTACGGACTTCCTCAGCAACGCCTGGAGCAAACTTAAAGAGTTGGCATCGTCAGCGTGGGATGCGATTACTGACAAGGTATCTCAGGCGGCAGATGCGGTTAAAAACGCATGGAGCGGTGTTAAAGACTGGTTCAGTGGCATTTGGAGCGGGATTAAAGACGCAGCAAGCTCAGCAGTACAGGGCATAGAGGACGCGTGGAACGGAGTAAAGCAATGGTTTAGCGATTTGTGGCAATCAATTGTTGACGCAGTATCGCCATACTGGCAGTCATTCTTGACATCAATTCAGCCGGTAATCGATGCTTTCAAGAATTTATGGGATGCACTCAAAGAATTCTTCCAAACCTTATGGGACGCAATCACAAGCGCCGCTCAAGCCGTTTGGAGCGGGTTTGTGACTAACGTCGTAAACCCAGTTGTTGAGGGCGTCAAGTCAGCTTGGCAAGGTATCGCCGACTTCTTCAGCGCCTTATGGCAGACTATCACCGGCTTTGCATCCACAGTTTGGAATGGTTTTGTAACAACCGTCGTAATGCCGGTGGTTGAGTTTTTTAAGTCCGTTTGGTCGGGTATCACTGACTTCTTCAGCGGACTATGGCAAGGGATCGTTGCTTTTGCGTCCTCCGTGTGGAGCGGTTTTGTCGGTACGGTGGTAACACCGGTTGTAAGCGGCGTGAAGTCTGCATGGTCCGGCATCACCGGTTGGTGGTCGGCTTTTTGGAGTGGCATCAAAGATTTTGCATCCAACATCTGGAATGCGATTAAAACCGTTATCAGCACGGCTATCAATGTGGTCAAATCCGTCATCAGCGGGGTGCTCAATGGAATCAAAGCGTTTTGGAATGGTGTTTGGAATGGCATCAAATCGATTGCGTCGGGAGTTTGGAATGGCATTATATCAATTGTGTCATCATGTATCAACGCGGTTGCGAACATCATCAGAGCAATTACCAATGCTATCAAAGGTAACTGGCGAGCTGCATGGAACGATGTCAAGTCAGCGTTCAGCGGCATTTGGCGCTCTTTGAGTGGTGTTGTCCGTGGTGCTTTTGGCGGTGTCATAAGCGCTATCAGCAGCGGCATGGGCAGAGCTATCAACGCCGTGAGAAGCCGCGCTAGTTCACTGTTCAGCGCCGGTCGAAACTTTGTCATGGGTTTTGTCAAAGGCATTAGGGGCGCTATCGGCAGTGCGGTTTCTGCCGCCGCTCACATGGCCAAATCAGCACTTAAGGCGGCAAAGTCGGCATTGGGCATTCACTCACCGTCACGTGTCATGCGTGACCAGGTCGGCTACTACACGGTTGCCGGTTTCGCCAACGGCTTGACAGACAACAAAGGCATGGTAGCCAAAGCAGCTCAAGCATTGGCGGATTGTGCGGTAGTCAAGCCGGCTAGTGATTGGTCGGCATTGGCAACTGACGGTTTTAACACTGCATTTGCTCAAGCATACAGCGCAGATGTCAACATGCATAGCACAATCACCGTAGAAGTACCGGTTAACCTTGACGGCAAAACGATCGCCAAGGTTACGGCTCAACCGTTGGAAGACGAGCTTAATCGCAGACAAGCACGCAGTCAACGTTTATACGGCAACAGATAGGAGGATAGCATATGTACGATTTTATCGATTTAAATGGCCACGATATGACAGGCGATGCATGGCTATCGCCTGAGGCGGTGACGGTAGACGGCGTAACGCTTGACCAGGCAATTCCGGAATTTACCACGCTGCAGGTAACGGGGCGTGAATTGGTCGGTTATAGCCTAACCACCGTGACGGTCGGCAATCAAGACGGCTCAACATTGCAGAAGAAACGCCGTGAGCCACGTAAAATCACGGTCAAATATCAGATTGACGCAGAAACGCCACAACGCTTCAGGGAAATCTACTACAAGCTCAATCAGATTTTGAGCGGAGAAAACAAAAAAATCAGTTTTGCTGATGATCCGGATAAATATTTTGTCGGTACACTTTCTGACGCAGATACACCAGAAGGCGGCCGTCTGTCCGTAATCTCAAGTTTTGAATTCACTTGCTTTGATCCGTATGCTTATGCAAACAAAGAGGATGTTTTCACGTTTGGCGACCAGACGACCACTCAGCAGATCAGCGTAGACATGGCCGACAAAGTGGCAGGCAAGACATCGCCCGTACCGCATGCAATCTACAAGGGGCACGTATTGGGAGATGGGGCAATCGAACCGCCAAGCTACTATAAGCAAGAACTAACTCAACTTGAGTATGGCTATCTTGGCAGCTTAAATGGGCGTTGTGCGTCAAGCGCCGCCAAAAGCGAGTATGACAACTCACTGGGTAACTTCCAACTGTACGCTACCGAAAACGGCGGGTTAGACAGTATCAAGATCGAGGGCGATAAACTCAACATCAAGGGCTGGCATGTGGATAACTCGTCAACGTGGCGCAAATACGCCTATATCATAGTGACCGACGAGGATAGTAAAAACCATGAGTACAGTCGGCTTAGAGTTACGCTTACTTCTCGTCCGGATATCCAACAAACACACTCGAACATAACCGGTAGCGGCATGTGTGGTTTTGAAGGCAGCTTGCCTTGGACTAATGTCATGGCCAACAAACGGTTGAGGGTGCGGTTGAGATACACCAACGATGCCGCCGGCAATGGCAACTATTGCGACTGGTCAACAATCGTAAGGCCACAGAATTTGTGGCGCTATCAGGTGCCGCATTTCGTGGCCAAGTTAAACGTGGTAGGTGCGATTGAACAAGCTCAGCCCGGTTTTTTTGCGAAATACGGAATCGCCGGCGATGTTGAGCGTTTGAACTGGGTTAAAAACAACATCAGCTCAGCAAACGTCAAGATTTGGGGATATGGCAACAACGGCTTTTATGTGCAAGCCTATAAGCCTGCTGCCGGTTGGGCAGACGCGGTAAAACATACGCAAAGCAAATCAGCGATGCTTGAGTTAGATTATCAGACGTCTGACGATCTGTTTAGCTATGTAGACAGTAACGGCAATTTATATGTAGACATTTACGGAAAATCAAGCACGGGCGAAACAAATATTTGTTTGGACTATATCCAACTGACCATGCTCGTTGCAACGCCGGTAACTAACGCTTTGAACGTGGTCAACGAAGGCACGCAACCCGTGCCGGTACGCTTTGAGCTGACTAACCACGGAGAAAACGGGTATATCGGCATCGCTAACGGTAAAACATCTTATCTGTTAGGCAATCCCGACGAAGTGGACGGCAAAACAACCGTCAAATCGCAGTGGATTGCACAACGTGACGATAACCCGGATCACGGGCTCAAACAGTGGACCATCAACGCAGGCGTGCTCAACGACTGGAATGCAAATCCTTTGCAACAAGGTGCTTTTGAAGACCCGGCTAAAATCAGAGAAAACCGCTGGCGCTTGCGTAATGCGCAGGGCGGTGCGACCGCTTGGGGCACGGGTCAAGACAGTACCGGAACAACTAAGGGGTGGCATGGTCCATCAGCAAGCATTGTGTTCCCGGCTAACAGCAATATCAAGAATTTCACGGCTCATTTTTATACGCAATTTTTGTTTGGGAACATGGCCATGCACGGTTTGCAACAGTTTAACATCTGGGACGTCAACCGTAACTTACTGGTGTCAATCCAACTTTGGAAATGGTTCAATTGCCACGCATCCCTCAAAATCCGCGTGGGTGATCATTGGATTTTGACTGATGAGAACAACGCCAAATGGGATAATTTCTTCGGCCAGATCAACGTTCAAAGAATCGGAAACACGTATACCATTACGCTTGAATCGATTGAAGGAAGCAACCGTAACAAGCAGGTAATCAGCTACACTGATGCGGTATCGGGTGCTAAATTAGCGGGCGGTATGACTTACTGGAAAGCGATTTTTCAAGATAATGGCTCTAAGGTCATGTGGAATGACCTTTATGATTTTTGGATCAGAAAGGATAACGTAGAAACATATACCAATATTCCGAATATCTTAAAAGAAGGCGACAAACTGGTTATCACCGGTGGCAACGGCAAAGTGACCACTAAGCTTAACGGCGGGTCAGCACTCAAATATCAAGACATCGGAAGTCAGCCTATCATGGTCAATCCGGGTAACAACCACATCACTTTCAGCTACTCTAATTTCGCTAACAGACCGGACGTGACCGCCTATATCAGGCGAAAATACTTATAGAAAGGAACGATAAGACGTGCAAATTTATGTTTTAAACCGGGCGAGAGAAACACTGGCTACTACTAGCAGCATTTATGATGACAAACACACGCTCACGCTTGATGCGGGATCGAGCTCATACGAGTTTAAGATTGATAAAGCAGACGAGGCAAGCCAGTGCATGGATAGCGGCAACTACATTGCGCTGCAAAACGATAACGGCAAGACGTGGCTATTTACAGTTCTTGACTATGAGGAAACGCAATACACAAAAACAGTGTACGCAGAAGATGCCGGCATCGAACTGCTGAACAAAGCGTGCGATATTTGGAAAAGCAGCGGTCCACATAGTTTTGAGTACTACTTTAACTTGGTGACGAGCGGCACACCGTGGAAACTTGGTGTTAACCAGTTAGCGGGGTTGGAACGCACATTGACATACGAGGGACGAGATACAGGTTTAGGCCGTCTGTTGTCAATCCTCAAGGGATTTGATAACGCTGAATGCACTTTTGATGTCACTGTTAAAATGAACGCCCCGTCGGAGTTTAAAATCAACGTGTATAAGCAGGTCGGCAGTGACCGGTCAGACGTGCAGATGGTATATAGCCACGAACTCAACGATATCGTAAAAAAGGAATCGAGAGCCGAGTTTGTCACCGCCCTTTGTGGTGTAGGCGGAACTATCCAGACCGAAGACGGTCAAGGAAATACGCAAGATGCCGGAAACATCGATTTTGCTGATTTGGAGTACAACAAAAACGGGCTTGTCACCACTAAAGGCGATAAATTCTTACGTGCCGTTGACGCCAACAAGCGATTTAATCCTGGGCAAACTACCTATATAGAAGCGTTTTATGAGTACGATACACAATCGGCTAGCGAGCTGTTGAACCGCACCATTACACGGCTCAAGACGTACAGTGAACCGCAATACACATACACGGCAGATGTCAAGGTTATCGACAACACGCTTAAAATCGGCGATACGGTAACGATTATCGACCATGACTACAATCCGGCACTTTACTTGTCGGCAAGAGTGGCCAAACTTGAAAAATCGTATACAGACCCATCGCAGAACACAATCGAGTTTTGCAACTACCGGCTTTTATCAAGCCGCTTAGCTGACAAACTGGCAAGACTGCAGACGGTTGTCAACAAGATGCCGAGTGCGAGCCAAGTGGGCAAACTGGAAAGCAGCGTATCCGCTTTGTCGAGCAAAACAGATGAGCTGGCGTCGCAGATCACGTCCGCCAACGGCAAAAATACCAATTTTTACGGTAAAACAGAACCGGCAAACCCGAAAAATGGCGACCTTTGGTATAAAAAACTGAAAAATGGCGAAATTGAAATGTACCAATATCAAGGTGGTACGTGGCAACTGCTAGCGTCAACCGCTGATTTATCCACAGTACAAACTGAACTTGACCAGGCTAAATCCGACATGGCGCAAGCCAAAACGGACGCTCAAACCGCATATGACGAGGCAATCAAGGCCACCAACACCGCAAACGGGGCTAAAGCGCAGACCGATGAAGCACTCAAACAAGCTAAGCAGGCAAACGATAGCTATACAACACTTGCTAAAGAGGTCGCTGACAACAAGTCAAGTGCGGATGCAGACTACAAGCGAGTGAGTGATAACTACACCGTTTTGGCTAAAGAGGTAGCCGGCAACAAGGCGAGCGTTGACGAAGACTACCAAAAAGCACAAGCTGACATCACGCAAGCACAAAAAGACTTAGCAAGCGTAACTGACACCGTGACCGAGGTCAAAAAAGGGCAAGGCGAGCTATCCGCCAAGGTAGCCGGCAAGGTAGATAACACGGTATATCAAACGTATGTCAAGCAGACTAATCAATCTTTATCCGAGAAACTGGTTGCAAGCGACCTCAACGGGTACGCAAAGACAGTAGATGTCACCAAAAGCATTGATGGTGTCAAAACCACGATTGCGGACAATGCGGGCAAAATAACCACAATGCAAACGGATATCAACGGGGTTAAAAGCACAGTTAAGAGCGCACAAGGTGACATATCAACGCTACAGACCGATGCAAAAAGCATTAAAGCCACCGTGTCAAGCAACACTGGCAAAATAACACAACTGACTGCCGATGTTAGTGGGGTTAAAACCACCGTCGGAAACGTACAGGGTGACATCGCAACGTTGCAAACTGACGCAAAAAGCATTAAAGCTACAGTGGCGGACAACAAAGGCAAAATATCCACCATACAAACTGACGTCAACGGCATCAAAACCAACGTCAGGAATGCACAGGGCGACATATCAACGCTACAGACCGATGCAAAAAGCATTAAAGCCACCGTGTCAAGCAACACTGGCAAAATAACACAACTGACTACCGATGTTAACGGGGTTAAAACGAGCGTATCAAGCAAGGTTGATAAAACTGTATACCAGTCTTATGTCACGCAAACCGACAAGGCACTATCTGCCAAACTGACGGCAAGCGACTTAAACGGTTACGCTAAGACAACGGACGTCAAACAGACTACAGACGGACTGTCTGCAAACATAGCTAAGGTTCAAGGCGACCTAAGCAGTCTGCAAATCGGTGGAGCAAATTTGTTGGACGGTAGTTCGATGGAAAAAGAGTGGTTCGGATACAACACGTATAGCGAAACGGCTTTCAAGGACGGTTGGACGCTGTTTACATCTTCATCCCCAGCAGCGCAGAAACGATCCTGGTACTACTTGCTCCCCACTGGACAGCCAGAGCCTGGGACATACACGGCTAGCCTTGACGTCAAACTAATCAGCTGCAAATCGGGATCACCTAGCGTTTTAATGATGATACTAGAACAGTCAAGCTGGCATGTATACGCAGATAGTAGAAAAGTTATGCTTAAAGTCGGTGAAACTGTTCGCATAAGTATAACCGGAAACATTCCTTTTTTGACCAACGCACTGAGACTAGAGCTCTACACTACTGATACATCATTTGTAGGTCAAATCGCCATCCGCCATGTCAAACTCGAAAAAGGCAACAAAGCTACCGACTGGTGTATGTCGGACAATGATTTCCAGTCACAAATCACTACCTTATCAGGCAAGATAACCGCAACGAGTGACCGTTTGTCCTCCGTTTATACCAAATCGGAAGTAGACGGCAAACTGGGCACTAAGGTAGAGCAATCAGCATTAACGCAGACAAGCAACAACTTGTCTGCAAGCATAGCCAAAAACTCGAAGATACTGTCAAGCGCCGGTTTGGTCGATGACAAGGCGTACATCAACGCAAACAGAATCGCTTTGAACGGTAAAGTATTGATGAGTAATGCGGTAATCAACGATGCTTTTATCGGCAACGTCAGCGCAAACAAGATTACTACCGGCACGCTCAATGCGGCTAAAGTCAATCTTATCAACGTCAATGCTAGCAACATTTCAACCGGCGTGCTCAACGGCATTAAAATCACATCGACCGGTAAAGACCCGTCCGGTACGTCCAGTACAACGAATATCCAAAGCGGTTATATCGATACTAACGTTATCAACTGCTCTGATTATATCCTGGTTGGCAAGGCGGACGCTGACCCACGCAAACGGTGGCAGACAAAGCAGGATAGTTTTGGGACGTGGTTTACGTGCCCGGCAAAATTAAACGGGCACACTGGTAATGCGCCTAGTGATTGGCAGACGGAAATGCAGGGCTTCATAGGTAGCGACGGGTGGAATTATAAAAGTACAACGGTATCTGGCACGGGGTTTAGTGGTATTAAGCTGGTGCTGACGCCGGAACAAGAGTGGGGCAGACCGTATGGGGGCGACCAGTGGTCTATTGGTAACTGGATAAGAACGGAAGCCAGTAACAAAAGTGGAGACATCAGAGATGGAACGCTAGACCCTGTTATGTGGTACAGTTACACCGGCCAGGGAGCTGCATATGCTGACCAGCTTGTTATTCAGAAAAAAACGCAATTTTTCGACAAAGTAAATTTCCAAGGCGGAGTACGCATTGGCGTAACGGGTGCTAATCACGGAATCCGCACTGCATGGGTATCATGGAGCGACTGGGGCAGTAATCAGAAAGTTCCGTGTATCGTACAAGACAAAGACAACTGGGGCGGCATCGCATTTCCGGCAAACGGGCGAGCGGTTTTGTTCACACATGACAAACGAATCAATACGGACAAGCTACCTACTGATGGCCCAGGTAGATACAACGGTTGGGGCGGTTAATAGAAAGGATTGATAAATATGGAAATAAAAAAAACAGTACAGTTACAGTACGTCGCAGACGACAAATCGTTTGCTATGTCAACGGTTTTACAAGGTGACGGAGCAACGCCGATTGTGCAGACCATGGGCTTTGACACGCCGTCTGAATACAAAGATGACGGAACGCCTGTCTACACCACACCGGATGAGCAAATCAAAGAAGCGCAGAAAGAATTTATGGCGGCGGCAATCGCAGAACAGAAGAGTTTATGCAAAGAAAACGGGGTTGACCCGTCGCTTGTAAACAAGGTAGGCGCAGAAAAAGAACAGACGGAGGAAAAATAGCATGAATGAACTTCAAAGATTGGCTATCGAAATTGCCAACAAAACGCTTAAAATTGCAGAACTGGAAACCGAAAACGAACGGCTTAATGCGGAAATTTCTGCATTAAAGTCTGAAAACGAGGGCAAAAACGCTAAAAAATAACAGTTAACGCAAAATTTTCTACATTAACGGGTGGGTGGGTAGGATAAAAAAGGAGCTGATCAAATGGCATTACATGAATTGTATCTTGAACACTTTGTCAAATTAATTGACAACCCTGTATTTTTTGCGTTTTTTCTGATTGTGATTACGGACATCTTGACGGGGTTTTTAAAATCGCTGATTGCCAAAAACACCACGTCAAGCAAGGGTATCAGCGGACTTATCAAGCATTCAACATTACTGCTGATTGCCAGCGTGTTGTACCCGTATCTTGACATTTACGGAGCGGGTGGCATGGCTGACACGCTGCTTGTCTTTTATATCTTATTTTATGCGATTTCGATTGTGGAAAATTTAGGCGAAATGGGCATACCCGTGCCGGTTTGGCTTAAAAAATATATCTATAAACTGTCAGACGAATACAGAGAGGGGAAAAATGATGAACAAAAATAAGGCTATCTTAAGTGTTTTGAGTGCACTCGCTTTGATGTCAGTAGGCTTTACTGCACAGGCGGCCAAGGGTGATCAGGGCGTAGACTGGGCAAGATACCAGGGCATTTCCGGCAAGTGGGGATATGCGCACGATAAGTTTGCTATCTGTCAGATTGGCGGCACCACTGACGGTTGGAACACGTATAATCAGAGTACGTATCGCACACAGGTAGCCGCTACTATTGCTATGGGAAGACGTGCGCATACCTATATTTGGTGGCAAAACGTCACTACTCATCAGCAAGCCGACAAGGTGCTTGACTACTTCTTGTCACGTGTGCAGACACCTAAGCGGTCGATTGTGGCTCTTGACGTGGAAAGCGGACAACAGAACACAAGCACGGTTGACTATGCATTAAACCGTATCAAGCAAGCCGGCTATACGCCTGTTTTGTATGGGTACAAGGGATATCTGCAAAACCATGTTGACTTGGCAAGTCTAGCTAAAAAGTACCCGTTGTGGTTAGCAGAATATCCGGATTATAATGTAACCACAAAGCCTAACTATAATTTTTTCCCGTCTTTCGACAATATCGGGATTTTCCAGTTTACCTCAACCTATGTAGCCGGCGGTTTAGATGGAGACGCGGATTTGACCGGCATTACCGACAACGGGTATCGCAACGGGGACGCAGGCAAGCCAATCACCAAGCCCGCTGCAGTAAAGCAGGGCATTGTAGCCGACCGCACGTCCAAAAAATGTATATCCGCAGGCTACACCGTTAAAGTTAACTACAGTGCAAGACGTTGGGCAAGCGGTCAAACTATCCCTAACTGGGTTAAAGGGCGCATGTATCCGGTTGTGCAGACATGCGGTGACAAGGTGCTGCTAGGTGGTATCATGAGCTGGATCAAGCGTTCAGACGTGGAAATTTTGCAGACGGCCAAGCAAGCATCGCAAACAAGCGATACCTACACGGTGCAATCCGGTGACAGTTGGTGGTCAATCGCCAACCGGCACGGCATGTCCATGTATACGCTGGCGGCACGCAACGGCAAGACGATTTACAGTATGTTGCATCCTGGCGACAGACTGACCATCAACGGACAAACTGCCGCTGCCACGCGTACCTACACTGTCAGACACGGGGACACGCTGAGCAGCATCTCCGCTAGACTGGGAGTGTCGGTCGGCACGTTGGCCACTCGTAACCACATCAGCAATCCGAATTTGATTTTTGTTGGTCAACGGTTAAGCTATTGATGTACGAAAGTGTACGAAAAACATATGCTATAATTGAGGCATGCTCGGCAGAGTAAATATATATAGGAATTTTATTTTGCCGGTATAAAACAAATATTTCGTTCAAGCCCCGTATGATACGGGGCTATTTTTTATGCAAAAAATATTTTAAAAAATGCAAAAAAAGAGTTGTAATATCTAACACAAGTGTTATACTAAGAATGTAAGGAAGTTAAGCAAAAGGAATTAAAGAAAGAGGTAATTAACATGAAACTTAACGAAGAAAAATACATCAAAGTACGTGACACAAAGGCTAATGAAATTGGCTGGGCAAGAGTTGAAGGGGACAAGATCTTCTTGGATAACAACTTCAAAAATTACGAAGTTGGCCAAGAAATAAAGGTCAACGATGAAGGCGAAATCGTTTGGACTGGTCCTACATTAGAAGAAAGAGTCAAGGCCCTTGATGAAAAGAAAAAGGCCGAGAAATTGGCCGAAAACGAAAAGTTTGTAGGCGCTAAGGTTATCCGTAAAGATGGCGTTAAGGGTGTTGCAACAAAGGCAACACTTGAAGGAATTACAATTGAATTTGAAGATGGCACATCAAGAAGATGGCAAAAAGATGCCGTTGAAAGCCATCTCGAAAAATAAAAAAGTTGTCAAATCGATTGACATTATCTAACACAAGTGTTAGAATTAAGTCATAAGTTAAGGAAAGAAAACGGAGGAATTTAAAATGGTAGAAAAAATTTATACAAGCAATGAACTGATGATAGAAGTAGCATCAGTAACACCAAGAGAGTACGACGGCGGCTTTATCGATAATCCCGATGGTGAATGCAGTCCCTCGGATTGGGAAATCCCATCCGGCACGATTGACCAAGTTAAAACTTGGTTTAAAGATAACGTCGCATGCGACGTCGACGAGGACGGCAGAATAACATATTATACCCTGTATAGCCTCGATGAAGACGGGTGCATAAACGAGCCAATAATCAAGGCACGTCCCGTTTTTACGGTAGTAGACGATCGAGACAAAGTGTACGACCGTTACACACGCTTCAATGATGCGCAAACCACGGTCGATAAGCTATGGAATATTAGTTGGATTGACGCCGTTATTGACGTCAAAACAAAATTTATTGATTAAACTAACGCCTCGACAAATAATCGGGGTTTTATCGTTAGGAGGGATTAAATGAAGAGAAAAAGAAAGCTCATCCCGCTTGAACTGCAAAAGCAAGCGGACAAGGTCCTAGACGTTGTTCCAGAGTTGCAAGGCGTAGATGACATAGATCGTGCTGCAGATTTGGTAAAAGAATATACGAACATGAAAGATAACATGAACGCATACGCATATGCATATGCATACGTTATGTCTAACCATTGGCGACAAACAAAACTTATTTATGAGTTTGATAAAACATTAGTTGAAGAGTTGAACGCTCAAACTGATTTAGCAGTGGCAAGCGAAATGCTCAAGCGCCTACCGTTCGAGTGCGCATACATTATGACGCCGAATCTCTTCAGCTACAATGACGAACCGGTTGACGGCTTCATGTGTCTGAAACGTCATGACGTACTGCAGATCCTATTTGTTGCCCGCAATAAGAAAGACGGCACAACGAACGAGGGCTTATTAGACATACATCTAGACGCTAAAACGCTAGAAGAAAGTGACAAGCTCAGTCGAGAAGCAAGCATAAGGCGAGGCCTGATAAGCGGACATACACCGTCCACACACACCGGCAACGGTATCATACAACTATTACTATATCTGTGCGCCGCCAATGCGGACGTTAAAGAGCGCAAACCGGCCACGGCGACTGCAAAGACGCCGAAAGCAACCAATAAGCTCCCAGTCCGGTGCTGGGATGTTGGGGTACGTGTAGGTGCCACGATCAAGCGCAATCGTTCATACGCTGCAAAAACGCAGCGCAAAGGTAGCGATCATAAGCAGCACGCACGGCCCCGCCCACATTTGCGGCGTGGCCACTGGTCGCATTTTTGGACCGGGAAGCGAGACAGTGCGGACCGTGAGCGGGTTTTAAAGTGGATTGAACCGGTGTATATCAACGCGGACACGCCCGATGATTTACCAACGACCATCCATAAAGTAAAGTGATTAAGGAGAGATAACCATGGACAAAGCAACAAGCAAAACGCAAATCAAAGCCGTCAGGGCTTATGAAAAGAGAAACCCTGGCAAGGCGTACTATATGAAGCAAAAGGCATCGGCAAATGCTTTTACACGCATGACCACACCGAAAGCGACTGAAGCAATCGCCGCAGTCGGCATAGATCAGTACCGTGAAGATCTGCAAGCGCTGAGGGATGCAATCAATGAGAAATTAAACGAAATGTAAAAAAGACCCTCGGTTAAAAAACCGGGGGCCTTTTTATGCACCAAATTAAGAGGTTTTTAGTTACAACATCATGCACCGTTAAAGGAAAGATGGATAAAATATCCACAACTCTATTATAGCATATTGTTGTCCGTTTGTTGTCTTTTGATGCTAAAAACGTTGATAAATAAGGCGGTGAAGTTTCCATATATAAAAA
>ERZ1023901.54-NODE-54-length-34353-cov-326.483702_pt1 | contig 34353 bp, 29 predicted proteins | sample MGYA00380401_ERZ1023901 | MGnify/ENA primary metagenome ERZ1023901 (study PRJEB33179, sample SAMN07448997) | human gut metagenome | biome: Human-gut; feature: Human associated habitat; material: Faeces | host: Homo sapiens | place: India: Bhopal | collected... | reverse complement strand
CCCAGTTGAACTGGGGGTTTAATCATGCCTATTCGGCGCCAATAAAAAAAGGGCTGTCGCATGTGCGACAGCCTTTTTTGTAGGGGCGCCCACGTGGGGCGCCCGCTCACACAAATCCGGTTCGCAAGTATTATCACTTTAAATTTAAAGCAACCTCTCCGGCCTTTCAGGCCACCTCCCCTATTAAGGGAGGCAAGAGCTAGTAGCCAGCTACTAGCCACGAGCCACTAACTACGAGCCACTTTCCCTACTTAGCCGGCATAGCCGCCTTTTACGCCTTCACGGGCATCTTTTTCCCAATCTTCGAAATGTTCTTTGGCAGCCTTGCCGATCTGTTCGTCGTTGTTGTAATCGCCGAGTTCGGTCTGTACTTCATCTTCCTTGGCTTCGGAAGCGTTGACGGCTGCTGCGAAATCACGGCCGTATTGGCGGCATGTTTCCTGGGTTGCCTGGTCCGGGTTCCACTGGCAGCGCAGGCCGTCGTTGACGACGTCTAAGCCGGCACCCTGGAGGAGAGCTGTAATCTGTTTGACAGCTTCACCGCTCCAGCCGTAGCTGCCGAAAGCAGCGGCTTTCTTATTCTTGAATTTCAGGCCGCGGATCATTTCCATGATGCCGCCGATGGAGAAGAGGAAGCCATAGTTGATGGTCGGCGAGCCGACGAGGATGGCTTTCGATTTGAAGACTTCCGTAACGATGTCGTTCTTGTCATCGACAGCGGAGTTGAAGAGTTTCACTGTCAGCGTCGGATCCGTTTCGCGCAGGCCTTCGGCGATGCATTCAGCCATGCGGCGCGTGGAATTCCACATCGTATCGTAAATGATGGTGATCTGGTTTTCCTGATAAGCTTTGGCCCAATCCTGGTATTTGGCTACGATTTTCAGGGGATCTTTGCGCCAGATGACACCGTGGCTCGGGCAAATCATGCTGACCGGGACACCCATCTTGAGGATTTCATCGATTTTCCGCGTAACCATGGGGCTGTAGAGGTTGAGGATATTGGCATAGTATTTCATGGCTTCCTGATAGAGTTCTGCCTGGTCTACGCAGTCATTGTACATTCTTTCGCTGGCATAGTGCTGACCGAAACCGTCGTTGCTGAAGAGGATGTTTTCGCCGGTCATATAAGTGAACATCGTATCCGGCCAATGGAGCATAGCGGCTTCGATGAAGACGAGCTGGCTGTCGCCAAGGTCCAGGGTATCGCCGGTCTTGACGTTGACGAAGTTCCAATCCTGGTGATAGAGGCCGCGCAGGATGGCTTCCCCTTTCTTGGTGCAGTAAATCGGCGTATCCGGGATTTCCCGCATCAGTGCCGGCAAAGCGCCGCTGTGGTCGTTTTCATTGTGGTTCATGACGATATAGTCGATGTCTTTGAGGTCGATTTCCTTCTTCAGGTTAGCGACGAATTCGTCGTCAAAGGGTTTCCAGACCGTATCCATGAGGACCGTCTTTTTATCGCGGATCAAGTAGGAGTTATACGAAGAGCCCTTTTCTGTCGAATATTCATGGCCGTGGAATTCGTTCAATTCCCAGTCTATTTTACCTACCCAAGTCACTTTTTCTGTAATTTTTTTACCCATGATGATCGTCTCCTTTTCAATTATCTCTATATGATGAAATTATTCTAACGTAAGCAGCAATGCCATTTTAAAGGGTCCATCGGCAGTGATGGCATGGCGGCCGTTCTTGGCAAAAGCAAAGTTTTCGCCGACCTTGATTTCATGATCTTCACCTTCATAGCGAATGACGGCTTTGCCTTCCAGGGCAAAAATCAAGGCTTCGCCGGGAGCAGCGTGTTCCGAAAGGCCTGTGCCGGCGCCGAAGCTCATGACGACGAATTTGACTTTAGGCGACTGAATAATGTCGCGGTTGATGATCTTACCATCCTGATAAGGCACGAGGCCTGCCAAAGAGAAAATCTTGCCTGCATCGATGTTCATAAGGAATTCCTCCTCTACTGTAAGTTCCGTATAGACCGCCCCATCGCGGCTCTTCATGCCAACGGGTACGGACGGCGGTGCGATGATGGCCTGACCAGCCACCAGATTATGTTCTTCCCCCGGCCAGTGAACGGTCAGCGTACCGTCAGCGACATAGAGGACTTTCGCCTGCCTGTAGATTTCCGGACTGATGTCCGTACCGGCAGCCAGGGAAAAGTAAAAGACTTGATACTGGGCTTCATTGACCAGTTCTTTAGAAATCGTACAGCCGGCCACTGGGGCATTATCACGGCTGATAGAAAAGATATGGCCTTTCGTTTCTTTCATTCCACTCACCTCGTTTTTTCTTTCCCTTCGATGTGTTAAGTATACGTTTTTTTCATCATTATAGCTGTTGTAATTACAACAGACAATAGAATTTCTCAATTATAAAAAAAATAGGCGTCGCATTAAGCGATGCCTATTTTTAGCAGCCAGCAGTCAGCGGTTAGCAGATAGCTTTAAATCAACCTCTCAGACCGCCTTCGGCGGCCAGCTCCCCTATTATGGGAGCCTTGAGGCCGGCCTCTGCGAGCTGCTAGCCACTAAAAAAAGACCTGCCGTGTATGCGGTAGGTCTTTTTTTCATCCTCACTGGATTTCAATGGTGTTGGTCGGTTGTGCCTGTTGGGCATCTTTCGGGAGAGTTACGGTCAGGACGCCATCTTTGAAAGCAGCCTGGATACCTTCTTTCTGAATGCCTGTGACAGGGAACTGACGGCAGAAGGACGAACTCGAACGTTCTTTGCAGATGTAGTTGTGCTGTTCGTCTTGCGAATCCTTCTGTTCGTTGTGGCTGGCAGCCAAAGTCAGGACGTTGTTGTCGTAGCTCAGATGGATGTCTTCTTTCTGGACGCCCGGCAGATCAGCGGTCATAACGTATTCGCTGCCTTTGTCTTCAATGTCGACTTTCGGCATCGTGCTGGAGAATTCACTCGGCCACATGAAGCGATTGAAGAAGTTATCAAAAACATCGGGAACGGAAAATTCATTATCAACAACTGGGAATAAGCTATTCATAAGTCATGCCTTCTTTTTACGTAAGTTTGAACACCATATATCAAACATTGAATACAAGGGAGTTTGGCGGGCCGCCGCCACTGCTGTCCGTTCTGGCAACCGCCTTGCACCTCCCGTTGGTCGGTACCTGGCGGGCCAGAAAGGCTTTGGGACGGCCCCTACGTTTCGGGAACGTTCTGGCATTTGGCGGGCCGCCCTTCGGGACGGCCCCTACGTTTCGGGACTTTAATGGGCATCTTTAGGGATGCCCATATACAAATTATTTTACTTCAATGCGGTGGGCTTCAGCCACTTTCTTCGGGTCTTCTTTCGGCAGGGTTACGGTCAGGACGCCGTCTTTAAAGGCTGCCTGGATGCCATCTTTCTGGATGTTGCGGACCGTGAACTGACGGCAGAACGTATGGCTGCTACGTTCTTTGCGGATATATTTCTTCTTATCGTCTTTTTCATCTTTCTTTTCTTCGTGTTTAGCCGTCAAAGTCAGGATGTCATCGTTGTAGCTGACGTTGATGTCTTCTTTGGCAATGCCCGGCAGGTCCGTCGTCAGGATGTAGGCCTTATCGGTATCTTCGATATCTACCTGCGGGACGCGGTAGTTGCCTTCTGTCGGATTTTCAAAGCTGTTGAAGAAGTTGTCAAAAATCGTATCAGGGAATACAAAATCACTGTTCGTTACAACTGGAAATAAACCTTTCATCATAATCATTACCCTCTTTCAACACATCGTTCATTGTTGCTATGAGTGAACCTTCTTTTCAATTCTGTTCTTTTGACCTTTTTGCTTATCTCTCTGTAACCTCTTCCTGATTACAGCTATATCATAGACCCTATTAGCACTCTTGTCAAGTGAGTGCTAATAAAAAATTTCAAAAAAAAGTGCTGTCGCGTAAACGGCAGCACTTTTTAGTGGTTAGCAGCTAGCCGTTAGGGGCTAGTAAAAGAAACCTCTCCGCCCTTTCAGGCCACCTCCCCTGTTAAGGAGGCAAAGAACGCGTTCTGCGGCCTGCGAACGGCGAACGGCGGGCGCCCTATGTGGGCGCCCATCAATCACTTATCCTGCGGGACGAGTTGTTTGCCCGGTTTTACGAAGATCCAGGCTACGATGGCGATGATGCCGAACAGGGACGTAGCCATGAAGGCGTTGTTCCAGCCGTAGTTGGTGACGAAGAAGGCCGTGACGATAGGAGCCAGGACGCCGCCGATGTTGCCCCAGAGGTTAATCCAGCCAGAAACGGAACCGGTGTATTTACCACCCAGGGAGATGACGGAAGACCAGCTGGCGCTCATAGCAAATCCCAAGGCACCGAGGGAAACGGACATCCAGAAGATGTTCATGGCCGGGTCAGCCGTATGGGATGCGATGTACAGGCCGAGGGATGTAACGGCGACGCCGGCCATAGCCGTGACGGTGCGCATCTTATACTGCATTTCGCTGTGGATGCCATTGGCAATCTTGTCGGAAACGAAGCCGGCCAGGAAGACCATAGCCATCAGTGCAATCCAAGGACAGGAGGCCCAGAAGCCCATGGATTTCAAGGACATGTTGTGAACTTCAGTCAGGTACATGGGCAGCCATGCCAGGAAGACGTACATGATGTAGTCGACGACCATGAACTGGATGCCGACAGCCCAGAACTGGGTCGAGCGGAGGAACTTATGCCAGGGAGCGACGGCTTTCTTCAGGGAATCAGCCGAACGGCCTTCGTTGATGTATGCTGCTTCTTCAGCATTGACATAGGGACTGTCTGCCGGATTGTCGCAGGCGAAGCGGTGCCAGACCCAGGCCAGGGCGACGCCGACGAGACCGAAGATGAGGAAGACAGCGTGCCAGCCGAAGAGGCCCATGAGGGCGACCGTTGCGACCGGGCCGACGACGGGGCCGAAGAAGGTTCCTAACAGGATGGACGAGCTAGCCTTGCCTTTTTCGTGTTTATTGAACCACGTAAAGGTAGCGGCACCTAAGGACGGGAAGACAGGGCCTTCGCCGAGGCCGAAAGCCAGACGGACAGCGGCGAAGCTGATCTTGCCTTTAGCTAAAGCTGTCAAAGCCGTGAAGACGGACCACCAGAGGATGGCGAAAGCCCCGGTCTTGCGCATGCCGAACTTTTCAGCCAGGATACCGCCAGGGACCTGCATCAAAGCGTAGCTGGCGAAGAAACAGGTCTGAATGAAGCCCATGTCGATTTTCGTGAAGCCGAATTCCTGCATGATGACCGGCGTCGCGACGGAAAGATTGACGCGGTCCATGTAAGCGACGAAGCTGATTAAGAAGATTAAAAACGCGATTTTCCATCGGAAATTTGTCATCGTGCCGGCAGCAGCCCGCGTTCCAACTGCAGCGGTCATAATCTTACCCATTGCATTTTCCATAGCCAATACCTCTTTACATGAATACCAAAATACCCAAGAAATAATTTGATAATGAATACTGTACGAGTCACACTCAGGGGATATAAAAAACCCCTGCTGCTCTATAAGAGCAACAGGGGCGATGATTCGCGGTACCACCCTGTCATTATACTCAACGTCTTTGACAGACATCCTATAACGCGGGATTGCGTCTGTACCTCAATTCCCTAGAAAAACAGTCGGTACAGAAACTCCCGGGCGAAGTCGGACGATTGCACCTCGCCGGATTCACAGCACCGCCGGCTCTCTGAAGAGGATCATGATTCGTCTTTTACCCGTTCATCGTCATTATATCCGCACTGCTTTCACAGTGCTCTGTTTGTGTGATGTGCCTATTATCCCTGAAAAGAGGCTGGTTGTCAAGGTGTTTTATTAATATTTTTAAATTTTATTTCGTTAAACGTTATATTTTCAATGTAGTTAAACGTTTTTATTCCCGATTTGCCAGAAAGACTTTATTTTTTGTAAAGCATGCGTACCGAATTGAGGACACAAAGGGCGGCGACGCCGGAATCGGCAAAGACGGCAGCCCACATGGAAGCATAGCCGGCAAACCCGGCAATCATGACGACGCCTTTGACGCCTAAGGCAAAGACAACGTTTTCCATGGCAATCTTCATGGTTTCCCGGGACAGGTGGAGTGCTGCCGGTACGGCGCTGACCCGGGACTGCATGAAGACGACGTCAGCCGCTTCGACGGCTGCATCGGCACCACTGCCCATAGCAGCGCCGACATCGGCACCGGCCAGGACAGGTGCATCGTTGATGCCGTCGCCGACGAAGAGGACCGGCCCGTATTGCTTACGCAGGGCATCCATCTGATTGACTTTATCCTGCGGCAGCAGCTTGGCCCGGACGTCGTCTATGCCCGTCTTAGAGGCGATATAATCTGCGGCTTTCTGAGAATCACCGGTAAGCATGGCCGTCGTGATGCCCATGCGGGAAATAGCCTTGACGGCGTCGACAGCGTCTTCTTTGATGGTGTCCGAAATGACCAAGCGGCCGGCATAGGCTCCGTCGATGGCGACGTACAGCTCCGAACCGTACTCGACGTCGTCCATGGCCGGCAGGACGATGTGGCAGGTATCCATGAGCTGGCGGTTGCCGCAGAGGACGCTATGGTTGCCGACCTGGGCTTTCAGGCCCTGCCCGGCGATTTCTTCCATTTCCGACGGTTCGTTCAGGCTCAGGCCCTGTTCACAGGCCTGGGCGACGACACTGCGGGCAATGGGATGGTTCGACGCCTGTTCTGCCGACGCGCAGAGGCAGAGGACGTCATCGGCACTGCGGTTATCGGCCGGAACGACCTGGTGGACGACGAAGTTACCTTTGGTAATGGTACCGGTCTTATCGAAGACGACGGCGCCGATGTGCTTCATCTGTTCCATGGCAATACCGCCCTTGAAGAGGATGCCCTGTTTCGATGCCGCACCGATACCGGCGAAGAAGCTCAGGGGTACGCTGAGGACCAGGGCGCAGGGGCAGCTGATGACTAGAAAAGTCAAAGCCGTATAAATCCAGTAGTGCCACTGACCGGTCACCAGGGACGGGATGATGGCCGTAGCCGCGGCGATGGCGACGACAGCTGGTGTATAGATGCGGGAAAAGCGCGTAATGAAACGGTCGATTTTCGGCTTACGCGCCGCTGCCCGTTCGACGGATTCCAAAATCTTCGTGACCATCGATTCTGCCAGGGGCTTGGTCACTTTGACGTGGAGGACGCCCGACGTATTGATGCTACCCGACAGGACTTCCGAGCCTTCCCGGCAGATGACCGGAACCGGTTCCCCTGTCAGGGCCGACGTATCGATGAGGCTTTCGCCGGTCATGACGACACCGTCCAAGGGGATGCGGTCACCGACGCGGACGACGACGACATCACCAGCAGCAGCGTCCTTGGCCGGGATGGTGACCGTCGAGCCATCGACCGTTACGCGATGGACGACTTCCGGGCGCATATCGATGGCGGCGGCCACCTGCTTGCGGCTGCGGTTGACGGCCCGGTCTTCCATGGCTTCGCCGATGCGGCTGAAGAGCATGACGGCGACGGCTTCTGGATAGTCACCGATGGCAAAGGCGCCGATGGTAGCCACGGCCATGAGGAAATTTTCATCGAAAGGCTGGCGCTTCATGATGTTTTCTCCAGCTTCCCGCAGGACGCCGTAGCCTAAGAGCAGATAGGCGATGATATAGGCAGGAAGGGAAAAATCATCGGGAATGATGCCGGTCAGGTAGGTGACTAAAAAGAGCACCGTCCCGGCGACGAGGGTCCACAAGGGACTTTCTTCGTCATCATCGTCGTCACCGCAGCAGCAGCCGCAAGTACCGACAGCATCCATTTTGACGGCTTCGTCTTCGTCGTGATGGCCGTTGCAGCAGGAACAGCCCTGGTCTTTCAAAAATTCTTCTGCCATAGATATGCCTCCTTCAGGGACTCATTTTTTATTTGCCTTCATGATACCATTAAAGTTAAATATGTTCAAGTGTTCATATGTTATCTTCATATACTTTTTGGGCATACCCTGACCGATTTGCTGTTTATCCGGGCCTGTGCGATAATAAGGTATACTTGATTATTCAAAGAGGGGTTGATAATTATGAAAATTATGATTACCGGCATCGGCGGCGTCGGGGGATATATCGCGTCCGTCCTCTGTGCCAATTATGATGACGTAACACTCATTGCCCGGCGGAAGCGCAAAGAATCGCTCCAGACAAAGGGCCTCGTCGTCCACAGCGACTTCTTCGGCGACCACACGGCCCATCCGGCCGTCACGGACGATCCCGCCTCGGCAGGCATCCAGGACGTCATCTTCGTCTGCGTCAAGAATTATTCCCTGGAAGCGGCTCTGACGGCGGTCCTGCCCTGCATCGGCGACGATACGATCGTCGTCCCCGTCCTCAACGGCTTCACCTATCACGATACGGCAGCGGCCCTCATGAAGCGCGGAAAAATCGTCGATTCGGCCATCTACATCACGTCATCTTATAAAGAAGACTACTCCATCCGCCAGGAAGGGCGCTTTGCCCGTATCTACATCGGTTCGGACGACGCCGATGCGACGAAGAAAGTCTACGGCATCCTCAACCATCCAGGCCTGACCTGCTGCATCGCCGAGAACATCACCGTCGAAATCTGGCGCAAATTCATCCTCAACTGCGCCTATAACGTCCTGACGGCGTACTATCGGACATCCATCGGCGGCGCCCTCTCCCAGCCCCATGGCAGGGAAGAATTCCGGGCTCTCCTGCAGGAAGCCTATGACGTCGGCAAGGCCGCCGGCGTCCCCCTGCCCGACGACGTCGTCGACGACCAGTACGACCGCATCTTAGGCAGCGACGACATGGATGCCACGAGCTCCCTCAAGCGGGACATCGCCGCCGGCCACCAGAGCGAGCTGGATACCTTCAGCGGCGCCCTCATCCGCCTGGCTCACCAGTACGGCGTGCCCGTGCCCATGTCGGAGAAATGTTACCGGGCGTTGGTGTAGGGGCGCCCATACGAGCGCCGCAGGCCGCAGTTCGCAATCCGCAGGCCGCAGTGTAAAGCCCCGTTAAGTGACTCAGGGGTTCGTGGTTAGGGGCTGGCTTACGCATTACTGTAGCAAGGCCCCTCAGTCCGCCTGGAGCGGTCAGCTCCCCTTCTCAGGGGAGCCACTACAAACTGCAAATTACAAACACGAAAAAGAGAGGCTGTCGCATTGGCGACAGCCTCTCTTTGTAAGCGGTTTTATCTCATACTGTTTTATACTATTTCTATACGTGTTTCAAAAGGAGGAGAGTTCTGTTAGGAAACTCTTTGATTATCTGAGGATGGCGCCAGAGATAACCATCTGCTGTACCTGGTTGGTGCCTTCGTAGATCTGAGTGATCTTAGCATCGCGCATGTAGCGTTCAACCGGATATTCGCGAGTGAAGCCATAGCCGCCGAATACCTGGACAGCATCGGTCGTGACCTGCATGGCGATATCAGAAGCGTATTTTTTAGCAATAGCTGCGTCTACGGAGTAGGATTTAACATCGGGCTGAGCCATTTTCCAAGCAGCCTGATAAACTGCAAGGCGAGCCGTTTCAATCTTGAGTTTCATGTCAGCCAGCATAAAGCTGATAGCCTGGAATTTAGCAATCGGTTTGCCGAACTGTGTACGTTCTTTAGCATACTGAACAGCTGCATTGTAAGCGCCTTCAGCAATGCCGAGAGCCTGTGCACCGACGCCGACGCGGCCGCCGTCGAGGGTCATCATAGCAATCTTGAAGCCTTCGCCTTCTTTGCCGAGGAGGTTTTCAGCCGGGACTTTTACGTTCTGGAATACGAGTTCACGCTGTACGGAAGCGCGGATACCCATTTTAACTTCTTCTTTGCCATACGTGAAGCCTTCCATGCCTTTTTCGAGGATGAAAGCGCTCATGCCTTTAGCGCCTTTGGATTTGTCCGTGGAAGCGAATACAACAGTAACATCAGCTTCGCCGCCGTTGGTGTTGAAGACTTTGGAGCCGTTCAAGGTGTAGCTGCCATCTTCGTTTTTCGTAGCGACTGTAGAGCCGTTCAAAGCGTCGGTACCAGCATTCGGTTCAGTGAGGCCGAAAGCGCCAAGTTTTGTGCCTTCTGCGAGGGGTTTGAGGAATTTAGCTTTCTGTTCAGCTGTGCCAAATTTCCAGATCGGCCAGGAGCAGAGCATAGTGTGTACTTCAAAGCTGAGTGCGATGGAGGGGTCAACTTTAGCTACTTCTTCGCAAGCAACTGCGAGGCTGAGGAAGTCAGCACCTACGCCGCCGTTTTCTTCTTCCCAGGGAATACCGAGAAGGCCGAGAGTACCCATTTCGTCGAGGATAGCGCGGTCAAAGACTTCTTTTTCGTCGCGATCTTTGACAGTGGGAGCTAATTTTTTTTCTGCAAAATCTTTTGCGAGATTTGCGATATCTTGCTGTAATTCAGAAAGTTTGAATTCCATGATTGAGTTTCCTCCTAAAAGATTGTATATATGGTTTTTATTTAAAAACGGCAGAGCCGTCTTTAAAGCGTCATGAACAGCCCACAGCCCGCACAACGCGGGCTGCAAGCTGCCATACTGTCTGCCGGAGCAGGCAATCTATCCTGTAGCAGGCACCTTTCGGAGTCCCGCCCAGATGGCTGATGGATCAGGCGATTCTTAGAGAATTTCCGAGAAAGCCTGGATACGGGTGCGGAGCTGTTCGAGCGACGGAGATTCGATGTCGAGGTCGAGGACGGTGTAACGGACACCAGCTGCTTCGAATTCCGGTTTGTAAATCGGATAGTCGAATTCTTCCGGATCGCAGAAGCGCATCATGCAGATGACGACAGCGTCAGCATTGTATTTCTTGGTCATGTCGATGAGCATCTGGCCACGCGGTTTGTCTTCGTTCAAAGCGAGCGGGCAGCCATCGAAGTCCTGCCACTGCTGAGCGAGCTGTTCGAGGGGATCGATGCCGGACGGTACGTCTGTACGGAACTGGCGGGATTCCTGAGCGAGGTCGTCAGCGACGACAGCGATGTTGAATTCGCTGAAGATGTCGAGGAATTCATCCGGTTCTGCCATGATACCGGAGAGGATGACTTTTTTGCCATTCCACGGCTGTACCGGTTCTTTCTTGACAGCGTCGATGAGTTCGCGGACCAAAGCGGTGTGTTCAGCTTTGTCCATGAACCAGCGGGCTTTGATGACGTCATGGCGTTTGACCGGAGTGAAGATCTGCGGGTACTGAGCAGCTACGTCGCAGAATTCACGCATAACCTGACGGTTTTCGTTGTATACTTTGATAGCTTCCTGGATAGCCAGGTCGGAGATTTTTACGTTAAGGATACGTTCCAATTCAGTGCGGACATGTTCGTATTCAGCTTTGAGGAAGTCGACAGCCGGGCGGATCTTACGGTTCTGAGGCTGTGTGAAGACGATGACCGGAGCTTTGCCGTGCCATTTCTGGCTCATGCAGCGGAGGGTATCGCAGGGAACGGAGAAGATGACAGCGTCGAGGCAGTCATACGTGCCGTTGAGCTGGAGTTCCATGTCAGCCTGCATCAAGGAACAAGCGAACGGAGGAAGGTATGTACGAGCTGCGGAAATCTGCGGGTTCTGGGAACCGAACATGCCTACCGGGAGGTAGCCTGCAGCGTATACGATTTCTTCCGGAGCGTAGTAAGGCATCATGCCTACGAGGCCTTTGCCCTGTTTTTTATAATTCAAAACCGTCTTCTGGGGATGGTTGGATACTTCCTGTAATTTGCTGATAAGTTCGTCGATCTGACTCATTAGTGGTTTCCTCCTTCATTGGCTTTTTTGTCTGCCATCATTTCTGCCAAAGCTTCTACACGGGTATCGAACTGTGCTTCCGAGAAGTTACGAGCATCGGTCTGGTCGCCGTCGAAAATGACATACGGTACGCCGAGGTTCTTCTGGACGCGCTGGCCACCTTCGTTGTTGAGGAGGCTCATGTTCTTGCAGGAACGGTTCTGATGCATGATCAAGCCGTCGCATTTGCCGTCGCGGACAACTTTTTCAAGAACAGCGCCGCGCTGTTCGAGGCAGCAGTTGATGTATGTACGGGAATAAGCTTCTGCCATGGATTCGAGGTCGCCCGGTTCGTAGGAAACGTCCCACATGCCAGGATAAGCGGAACCAGTCATGAGAGCGCCCTGACCCTTGAGTTCTTTGAAGGTGTGGCCGAGAGCAATCCAGACAGCGATACCTTCCCAGGTAACACGGGATTTTTCGTTTTCACCGAAAGCCCATTTCTTATTAGCTACTTTTTCGTCCAATTCTTTGAGGAATTTATTGAACGTGATTTCCGAGTAGTTCAAGGAGCGGGCAGCAACGGCGAGGCCCATGTAGTTGAAGAGGTCGAAGCCGTTGAGCGGCGACGGTTTGTACTGGAAGTACGTAGCGATTTTGTTCCAGGCAGCGATGGAGCGCTGTGTCTGTTTCTGTACTTCGAAGAATTTGTCATAGTCGAAGGGACGGCCGCAGAGGTCTTCGAGCTGTTTGATAGCGTGTTTGAATTCGCCGACGATGTACTGTTTAGCGTGTTTCGTAACAGGGAATTCATGGTTGAACGGTACGTCGATGTTGATGAGAGGTACGTTCAATTCTTTAGCCAAGTTTTCATACCATTTGAGCAAGGTATTGCAGATGTTGTTGCAAGTGAGGACAACATCCGGAAGGGGAATCGGAGAAGCCGGGGAGTTTTTGAGGACTTCCGGCGTTTCGCCTGTCAGAGCCTGCTGCTTGAGGAGTTCCATGTAGCCCATGTTGACGCGGCAGTAGGAACAGATGTCCTGGTTGTAACCTTTGCTTTCAGCAACTTCGAGCATGGCCGGAGCACCGTGACGGGCACCGATACCAGCTGCGTGAGTTTCCGGATAGACGATGGCGATGTCCATAGCCGTGCAGAATTCCGGAGGAGCGACAGAAGCGGACCAGCAAACGAGGCGGCCTTCTTTTTTCGCTTTACGTGCGTCTTCATCGACTTTCGGCAAGAAGTAACCAAGGGCTTCCTTGGAGCTCATGCTTTCAATATCTACTGTTTTTTCTTCACTCATGATTTTGTTCTCTCCTTTGACTTATTTCTTGATTTTATCATAAGCAATCAAAGCAGCTCCGAGAGCACCCACCGCTTGGGGATGCAGAGCGACTCTGACAGGAATACCTAATTCTTTCGATACGGCATCGACGACGCCGGGATCGCGGGAGCCACCGCCGGTCATGGTCAGGTCTTCACCGACACCGACGCGGCGCACGAGAGCGCAGGCTTTGGCGGCGATGGACTGATGGACACCGGCTACGATATCTTCTTTCGGGACATTCTTGGAAAGAAGGGAAATGACTTCCGATTCAGCAAAAACCGTGCAGGTACTGCTGACGGCAGCGGGATGCTTCGATTTGAAGTACCAGTCCCCCATTTCAGACATGGGGATTTCCAGTACCTTCGACATGACGTCGAGGAAACGGCCCGTACCAGCGGCGCATTTGTCGTTCATGGCAAACTGCATGACCAGGCCCTGGCCATTCAATTTGATGGACTTGACGTCCTGACCGCCGATATCGAGGATGGTCGTCGTACCGGGGCATTCAAAGAGGGCCCCTTTGGCATGGCACGTGATTTCGCTGACTTCGCCTTTGGCGCAGTCGACATTGAAACGGCCATAGCCTGTGGCGATGATGTTCGCCATGTCTTCAATTTTTAAGTTGGTATCTTTGAAGACTTCGTCCAAAACGCGTTCCGGACCGGTCGAACCGGTGCCGATTTCAACGACGGCATGGGCGACGATCTTCTTGCCATCTTCCAGGATGACTGCCTTGGAAGAAGAAGAACCAACGTCGATTCCGAGAGTATACACGGTTTTCACCTTTCTTTATAAAAAATCAATCATTAAAAGGGTTGGGATTGCTGCGATTGATGGGAGCTACGGTCTGGACATATTCGACGAGGATGCCGGCGTCCGTGCTGGGACGGCGGAAGTTGACGATGATATCTTCCGTTCCCCGGACGGCTTTCTTTTCGAGCATGCAACCAGGCTTCTGGCTTTCCATAATCTGACGTACCTTTTCGACATCATCCACTTCAAAGGCGATATGAGCGATACCTCCCCTGCCATGATTGAAATCTTTGAGGACCCCTTCACGGGGAATAATGAATTCGATAGGCGTACTGTTTTCACCTTTTTTAGTGAAAATGAGATCCGCATGGTAGGCGTCGACGAAACCGGAATAATCCACTTCCAGACCATTGGTCTTGATGAATTCATGGGCCTTTTCCAAGGTCGGCAAGACGATGCCGATATGGTGCAGGCGCATGGGATGCCATGTTTCGTTGAGCTTCCCTTTTTCCGGGCCGAGATTCTTAACGAAAGGATTTTCGCCGCGGCCGGTGATAGGTGCTGTCGTCTGGACATATTCAACGAGGATACCCTGGTTGGTTGTCGGGCGGCGGAAGTTGACGATAATGTCGTCCGTACCCTGGACAGCTTTCTTTTCTAACATGCATCCCGGACAATCTGCTTCCATTTCCTGGCGGACAGCTTCGACATCGTCCACTTCGAAGGCGATGTGGGCAATGCCGCCGCGGCCACCATTGAATTGGGTAAGCACACCGGAGTGGGGGATAATCATTTCAATCGGGCTGGCAAATTCACCAAACTTAGTGAAAATGAGATCAGCCTGGTAAGCATCGACATAGCCGGCATAGTCGATTTCAAGTCCATTATTCTGCATGAATTCATGGGCTTTTTCTAAGGTCGGCAGGACAATGCCTACGTGGTGGAGTCGCATAGGTTTCATTTTTTCACCCCCATCGGGCCGTCCTGGAAGAGGCGGGCGTCCATAGGTTTCGGATTATCAATGATGGGCTTGAAGTCCATGTGAGCGAGGATATCTTTTTCAATATCGATGCCCGGTGCGACTTCGATGAGTTTCAAGCCTTCTTTGGTCAGTTCAAACACGCAGCGTTCCGTGATGTAGAGGACGTGTTTGCCGTTGCGGGCTGCATAGGAACCGTTGAAAGTGATCTGGTCGACAGCTTTGATGAACTTCTTGGCTTTGCCTTCCTGGAGGATCTTGACTTTGCCGTCTTCGACAGCGATTTTCAAGCCGCCAGCCGTAAAGGTGCCGCAGAAGTAAACATTCGGTGTCTGCTGGGAAATATTCGGGAAACCGCCGCAGCCGGCAACGTTGCTACCGAACTTGCTGACGTTGATGTTGCCCGATGCATCGCACTGAGCCAGACCGAGGTAAGCGATGTCCAGACCGCCGCCATCGTAGAAGTCGAACTGATAGGTGTGGTCGATGATAGCATCGGCATTGCGGGACGAACCGAAACGAGCACCGCCCTGCGGTACGCCACCGATGGCGCCACCTTCGACGGTCAGGGTAATGGTATCGGCGATACCTTCTTCACCGGCAACGGAAGCAACGTATTCCGGAGCACCGACGCCGAGGTTGACGACAGCGTTTTCAGTCAATTCCAAAGCGCCGCGGCGGCCGATGATTTTCTTAGCGCTCATGGGGAGAGCTGCGTCGGCAGCGCCTTCAGGAGCACGATGTTCACCGCTGAGGGACGGATCATATTCGCAGTCATACGTCTGCTGATGGTCTTCCGGAGCTGCTACGACGACGTAGTCGACATAGATACCAGGGATTTTGACCATGCGCGGGTCGAGGCTGCCGTGAGCAACGACGTCTTTGACCTGGACGACGACTTTACCGCCACAGTTGTGGACGGCCTGGGCGACGGAAGTGCTTTCGAAAGGCCCGATTTCTTCGTCCATGGTGATGTTGCCCGATTCATCGGCATAAGTACCGCGGAGGAAAGCTACGTTGACCGGGAAGGTCGGGTAGAAAAGCTGTTCGTGACCGTCGACTTCGATCAACTTGACCAAGTCTTCTTTGGTTACGTCATTGAGCTTGCCGCCGAGCTGACGGGGATCGAGGAAAGTTTCCAAACCGATATCCGTGAAGACGCCGAGTTTGTGGCCTGCCAAAGCGCGGAACCAATGAACCAGCGTGCCCTGCGAGAAGTTGTATGCTTCGATTTTGTTTTCAACAGCCAAGGCGCCGATAGCCGGTACTGTCTGCCAGTGACCGATGATGGCGCGTTTCAAAAGACCTGTGTGTGCCAGGTGTTCTGCAGCACGGCCATCGCGTTTACCCTGGGAACCTGCGTAGATGTAAGTCAGGTTCTGCGGCGTGTTCGTATCCAAGAACCGTTTTTCCAAGGCTTTGGTCAGGGCTTCCGGATGGGCACTGCTGACAAAACCAATAGACGTAATCGTGTCGTTGTCTTTTACGAGCTGAGCTGCTTGTTCAGCTGTAATGATTTCTACTTTTCTCATTACCGTAACTTCCTCCTGCTATGTAGAGTGTACCGACGCTGTCGTCGCTACTGTCGTACGCCTTTGTGAAAATTTTCCAAAGGTGAATCACTGACTAGAATGATATCATGGAAAATCAATAACGTCAATGAATAAATAGGCGGAAATTAGTCACAAAGAATAGAAAATCTACAAATCTATTCCACTTTAGAATTATAAATTTTGATATTTATAATTATTTATTAAGTGATTCATCACAAGCGAATTATGGCGATATAACGGCTTATATATTGATATAAATGGGTTAATTCAACAACGTATAGCTTTCATTTTAAATGATATTATATATCATAAAGTCGGAAACCCTTGTAAAATAGCCATGACCAAAAGGTACTGTTAAAAATCAAGCATGATAATTCGTTATAGTATGTGAAAATCGGTACTTATTCTTTCGTTCTAGAATAGTTCGTAATAGGAAATTTAGAGGCTAGGGGTTCGTGGTTAGGGGTTAGGGGCTGACTGCTGACTGCAAAAAAAAGGGACTGTCGCACATGCGACAGTCCCTTTTTCCCTACCCTACCAGGACCTGTCCGAAGTAGACGATGGCCCCTAAGAGGATGATATATGGTACGTAGACTTTCATGATTGCCTGGAGGATTTCGTTATCCTTGCCGGTCAGGGAGATGGCCCCGACGGCAATGGCGATACTTTGCGGCGAAATCATCTTGCCCGCGCAGGTACCAGCCGAGTTGGCAGCGGCCAGCCAGGCTTTATTGGCATTGATGGCGGCAGCAGCATCGGTCTGGAGGTTGCCGAAGAGGACGTTACTCGACGTACCGGAACCGGTGATGAACGTGCCGACAGAGCCGATGAGCGGTGCAATGGCCGGATACATCATACCCGTCGCTTCGACAGCCGTGCGGGCGATATCCGATGTCATGCCGCTGTAGCCCATGACCTTAGCCGTAGCGATGACAGCGATGATGGTGATGATCGTATTGCGCAGGCCTTTGATGGTGTTCAGCAAGACGATGAACATTTCACTGAAACGGGCCGACTGGGCTTTACCACTGATGAAGGCAGCCAACAAGATGAGGATACCCGGCGTATTGACCCAGACGAAAGTATAAGGTACACCGCCCTGACCGGTATAGATGAGGACCGACGATTTAATAGCCATGAGCGGTGCATGGATGAAGGGAACGAGTTTCGACGTCAGCAATAAGAAGACAAAAATCAAGATGAAGGGCAGGCAAGCCAGCAGACCACCGCGGAGCGGTACGTGAGCCGGATTGATGTCCATGGCATATTCCGGATTGTCGACGGGACGGAAATGGGAATAAACGACGATGAGAGCCATGATGACGATAGAAGCCCCCATGACAGCCAGTTCCGGACCGACGAAGGCCGAAACGATGAGTTCCGGTACAGCCAGGCCCAGGGCCGAGAGCAGGGTAATCATGAAAACGCCTTTGAGGGCTTTCAGCGAGCCGCCGACAATGGCGACGATGATGAACGGGCAAATAATATTGAGCGGCAGGAGCTGCAAGCTAATATACGTCGACAGCTGGACCGGGTCGAGGCCCGTCAGGTTAGCCAGGGTGCTGGCAGGGATACCGATGGAACCATACGTTGTCGGAACGGAGTTAGCAACCAGGCAGACCAGGATAGCCTTGATGGGGTCGAAGCCCAGGGCAACCAGCATCGACGCCGGGATAGCGATAGCCGTACCGAAGCCGGCCATGCCTTCCATGAAGGCGCCGAAACCCCAGCCGATGAGTAGGGCCAGGACGCGGCGGTCCTTACTGACCGTCGTCAACATGTGCTTGACGATATCCATGCTCTTGGTGTACAGCGTCAAATTATACGTGAAGATAGCGGCAATGATGACCAGTAAGATAGGCCAGCATGCCAGGGCCACGCCTTCCAGGGCGGCCGTAGCGGCATCCATGCCCGGCATATGATACCAGGCCAGGGCGACGGCAAAAGAAATGATCAAGGCAATGGGACATGCCTTGAAGCTCTGCATCTTCAGGAACCCCAAAGAAACGATGAGCCACAAAATAGGTGACAACGCCAATAAAAATACCATAATACAAATACCCTCTTTCTTTGTTCACTTTTGAACTTATTATATGCTCAAAAACTATTAATAATTAAATAATTAATTCCTTAACAACATGATACTATTATATAATAGAAAAAGGGCATAAATCAACCGCTTAACAATGCTATTAAAGTATAGCTCAAGCCTTAGTTAGACGAAAAACGCAAGATTATTTTTCGATTTTGGCGAATATTCTTATTTCCTGTCTTTATTCTTTTTTTCACATACTATGGATAGGGTACAAAAAAATCAGCTATTTCCTAAGAAATAGCTGAAAACATGTTCAAAAAGTAACGTTTTATTGTTCATTTTTTTGTATATAAATTACGCGCTGCGGATAAGGTATATCAATACCGTTGGCATCGAAGGTATCCTTTACCTTGGACATAGTGTCGTAATAGACGGGGTAATAATTTTCCTTGGCGACCTTGGGAAAAGCGGCGATGCGCACGGAGCTTTCGGCAAATTCGCGGATGCCGATTTCCATCGTGTCGGCATTGAGGACCCGCCTGTCTTCCCGGAATATCTGCTTCAGCAGGGCAATGGCCTTATGATGGTCGTTCTGATAACCGATGTCGAAGAAAAAAGTAATGTACCTTTCCTGCTGGTAAGAGCTGTTGGTCACCTGGGACGAGGTGATACTGGAATTGGGGATGAAAATCGTCTTGTTGTCTTTCGTCGTAATAGCCGTATTCATCATCTGAATCCCTTTGACACTGCCTTCTACACCGCCGACGGCGATCCAATCTCCGGCTTTGAAAGGCTTGAAGATCAGGATCAAAAGGCCGGAAGCGAAATTCGACAGATTGCTCTGCAAGGCCAGGCCGACAGCCAGGCCAAAGGCGCCGAACGCGGCCAGGAAGGAATTCGTCGGGATACCGGCCTTATTCAGGGCCGACAACAGGACCAAGGCCATGATGGCATAATAAATCAGCTGGCTGACAAAGGTGATGACCGTATGGTCGTAATTGGCATGGGTCATCATGCGGACAGCCAGGTTCTTGAAAACCCGGGCCACGTAGCGGCCGACGATGAAGATGATAATGGCATAGATGACATCGGGACCGTGGTTGAGCAGAAAATCCTTTAAATGGTCCAGCGTCGTGACGCTCTGCGTGACCTGGTTCTGGACATCGGCCTGGACGACGTTAGCCGCCTGCTGCGCTGTATCGGCCGTATTTTCAGCAATGTTCATATTTCGCACCCTCCTCTTGTGTGTAGTTCTATTATACCCGGGATTTTGGGTAGTGGCTAGGGGCTAGGGGTTAGGGGTTCGTAGGGGCCGACGGCCCGGCTCTCCTGCTAGGAGAGCTGTCAGCGCAGCTGACTGAGAGGTTAACCTCTCCGGCCCTTCGGGCCACCTCTCCTATGAGGAGAGGCTTCCGACGGGTGCCTTACGCTACAGTTACCGTCATTCCCTCATTATACTAGAAGCGGGCTCGCCACGTGCGAGCCCCTACAATTGCGCAGACAGGCGATAACTAATTCACGGCCTGTAGCCTTGCGCATAAATGTATGCAAAAAAGGGCTTGTTGCACATGCGACAAGCCCTTTTAAGTTGTTAGGGGTTAGCAGTTAGTGATTAGCGGATGGTTAAAATTTAAATTCCATTTCTACAGACTACAAACTCCATGCTGCAAACTATAAAGAGAAAGGGGCCTCACATGATGGCAGAAGCCTTCGTGCGACAGCCCCTTTGCAAACAGCGGACTGCGAACAGCCAACTGCGTTATGTATTTTTAGCCTTCGATTTCGGATACGACACCGGCACCTACGGTACGGCCGCCTTCACGGATAGCGAAGCGTAGGCCTGCTTCGATAGCAATCGGTGTGATGAGTTCGACTTCCATCTTGACGTTATCGCCAGGCATGCACATTTCTGTGCCTTCCGGCAGGGTGATGACACCCGTTACGTCAGTTGTGCGGAAGTAGAACTGCGGACGATAGCCGTTGAAGAACGGCGTATGACGGCCGCCTTCATCTTTGGTCAGGACATAGACCTGAGCCTTGAATTTCGTGTGCGGATGAATCGTGCCCGGTTTAGCCAGGACCTGGCCGCGTTCGACGTCTTTGCGGTCGATGCCACGGAGCAGTGCGCCGATGTTGTCGCCTGCTTCTGCGAGGTCCAGGATCTTACGGAACATTTCAACGCCCGTAACGACGGTATCTTTCGGTTTATCAGCGAGGCCGACGATTTCGACAGCGTCACCGACTTTAATCGTACCACGTTCGACACGGCCCGTAGCAACCGTACCACGGCCGGTGATGGTGAATACGTCTTCGACAGGCATCAGGAACGGCTGGTCTGTCGGACGCTGCGGCGTCGGGATGTAGCTGTCGACAGCATCCATCAAGTCGAGGATGGATTTTTCAGCTTCCGGATCGCCTTCGAGGGCTTTCAATGCAGAACCTACGATAATAGGTACTTCATCGCCAGGATAATCATATTCAGTCAGGAGGTCGCGGACTTCCATTTCAACGAGTTCAATCAGTTCCGGATCGTCGACCTGGTCAGCTTTGTTGAGGTATACGACGATAGCCGGTACGCCGACCTGGCGGGCCAGGAGGATGTGTTCACGAGTCTGCGGCATCGGGCCGTCAGCTGCGGATACAACGAGGATAGCACCATCCATCTGAGCTGCACCAGTGATCATGTTCTTGACATAGTCAGCATGCCCCGGGCAGTCAACATGTGCATAGTGGCGTTTTTCCGTTTCATATTCGACGTGCGCCGTGTTGATCGTAATACCACGTTCACGTTCTTCCGGAGCCTTGTCAATATCGGAGTAATCTTCGAACTTGGCAAAGCCCTTCTTTGCTAATACTTTCGTAATAGCAGCCGTTAATGTCGTTTTGCCATGGTCGACGTGACCAATCGTACCGATATTAACATGCGGTTTTGTTCTTTCATAATGTTCTTTTGCCATTGTAATCATTTCCTCCTTTAGGAAAAAAACAGCTACCCACTTGTATTCTATCACACATCCATACTCTTTGCTTAAAAAATAGGAAAATTTAAACAAAAAATATTTTTGCATATAGAAATAACCTCGTATGCACGAGGTTATTAGTGTGGTGGCGGCTCGGAGATTCGAACTCTGGACACTGCGGGTATGAACCGCATGCTCTAGCCAACTGAGCTAAGCCGCCATGTGTGGAGCTATTGACCGGGATTGAACCGGTGACCTTATCCTTACCAAGGATACGCTCTACCGACTGAGCTACAACAGCTTATGAACTGGTCAAAGCCAATTATGAAGTTGTTTTTTTACCTGACAGTAAAAAAATTTGGTAGCGGGGGCAGGACTTGAACCTACGACCTTCGGGTTATGAGCCCGACGAGCTACCAACTGCTCCACCCCGCGATAATTGGTGGTGGGGGAAGGATTCGAACCTTCGAAGGCAAACGCCGGCAGATTTACAGTCTGCTCCCTTTAGCCACTCGGGAACCCCACCATTTACTGGAGCCAACGATAGGACTTGAACCTACAACCTACTGATTACAAGTCAGTTGCTCTACCAATTGAGCTACGTTGGCTTACTGTTCCGTGGAACGTAGTCTATTATATCAAAGGACTGACGTTCTGTCAAGAACTTTTTTATCAGCTTTTCTTATTTCTTCTGACGAGGCAGAACCCCGTTTCAAAAGTCTCTGTCAGAACCGCTGACTTGATTAGTATACTATGCCCCACGGAATAATGCAAGTGCTTTTTACACTTTTTTTAAATTAATTTTATCTACCCTTCATGCTGCGTGTCCAGGTTGAGGAACAGCGTGAACTCGTTCTTGAAGTAGAGCTTGACCGACCCGACAGGGCCGTTGCGGTGTTTGGCCAGGATGACTTCTGTAATGTGCTGGTTCTCCGTTTCCTTATCGTAGTAATCTTCGCGGTACAAGAAGGAAACGATATCCGCATCCTGTTCCAGGGCCCCCGATTCGCGGAGGTCACTGAGCATAGGCCGTTTATCCTGCCGGCTTTCGACACTGCGGCTGAGCTGGGACAAGGCGATGAGCGGTACTTTCAGTTCCCGCGCCAGGGCCTTGAGGGACCGGGAAATCTCGGAAATTTCCTGCTGGCGGCTTTCGGCATTGCGCCCCTGCATGAGCTGCAGGTAGTCGACGATGATCAGGTCCAGGCCGTGTTCCGACTTGAGGCGCCGCGCTTTCGATCGCATTTCGGCGACAGAGATGCCCGGCGTATCGTCGATGTAAATGGGCGACTCATAAAGCTTATCGCAGGCATCGGTCAGGCGCGTCCACTCTTCATCGCTGTTGAGCTGGCCTGTGCGCAGTTTCTGCGAGTCGATATGGGCGATTTGGCAGAGCAGTCGCTGGACGAGCTGTTCCTGGGACATTTCCAGGGAAAAGAAAGCTACCGTCTTATGCTGACGGACGCCGACGTTCTGGGCGATGTTCAGGGTAAAGGCCGTCTTGCCCATACTCGGACGGGCAGCGACCAGGATCAGGTCCGACGGCTGCAGGCCTGACGTCATGCGGTCCAGGTCGCGGAATCCCGTTGGCAGGCCGGTGAGGCCCGCTTTATTTTCATAGAGCTTGGTGATCTTGTCCAGGGTCACTTCGACGACGGCGCCGACAGAAGCGAAATCGCCGCGGTTCTTTGTATCCGACAGCTGGAGGATGCGCCGTTCGGCATCGTCCAGGAGGGCTTCCGTTTCCTTTTGGCCGTCATAGGCTTCCGTCGTCAGTTCGGTACACGTCGAAATGAGGTTGCGCGCCAGGGCCTTCTCGGCGACGATATTGGCGTAATATTCGATATTGGCCGCTGACCCGACCAGGTTCGGCAGGTTCAGGACGTATTCGAGACCGCCTACATCGTCGAGCTTCTTCATGCGTTTCAACTCGTCCGGCAGGGTGATGACGTCGATTTCTTTATTTTCCCGATGGAGGTGTTCCATGGCCTCGAAGATGATGCGATGGACGTCGCGGTAAAAATCCTGGGACTGGAGCTTTTCCATAGCGACGATGACGGCATCATGGGATAAGAGCATCGCCCCCAGGACGGCTTGTTCCGCCTCTACGTTCTGCGGTGGAATCCGCTGTTCCATATTAGGCTCCCTCCTGTTCGACCAACATCAGTTTCAGTACGTCGTCGATGGTGACGGCATAGTGGATATCCAGGCCTAAATGGCGTTCCGGGATATCATGAGCATTTTCTTTCGGGATGATGATTCCTTTCATGCCGGCCTGACGGGCGCCATAAGCCTTTTCAAAGACGCCGCCGACGGGCTTGACCTGGCCCTGGATGGAAATTTCCCCGGTCAGGGCCATATCCTGGCGGACCGGCTTGCCTGTGATGGCCGAGATGAGGGCCGTCGTAATGGCACAACCTGCCGACGGGCCGTCGATATTGCCGCCGCCGACGAAGTTGATGTTGACGTCGTAATCGGACAGTTCCTTACCGGTCATGCGGCGGACGACAGCGGCTGCGTTGAACATGGAGTCCTTGGCCATGGAACCGGCCGTATCGTTGAAGCGGTAATACCCCTTCCCCGGCGCCCGCGCCGGAAAGGCGACGGCTTCGATTTCAATGGCCGAGCCGAGGTAACCGGCGACGCCGAGGCCGAAGACCTTGCCGACGACAGGCGTATCGCTGGCCTTTTCCGTCACATAAGGCACGAGGCGGCTAATCTGGGCGACGCGGCGGACGTGGTCGCAGGTGATGCGCACGTGGTCCTTGGAGCCCGATTTAAAGACAGCCAGGCCATACGTGTCGGCCAGGATGTTGACGGCCTTACGGCCTTCGATGGTGAACTCACTGATCAATTTGGCCACGCCATCTTCCAGTTCCGCCCCCAGCTGGGCAGCGGCATTGGTGACGATCTGTTCGATATCCGACGGGATGAGGGGTTCAAAGAAGATTTCAGCGCAGCGCGACCGGATGGCTGGATTGATTTCCGACGGGTCCCGCGTCGTCGCACCGATGAGGATGAAGTCGGCCGGAGCCCCTTCGGCAAAGAGTTTCTTGATATACTTCGGCACATTCGGGTCGTCTTCGTCGTAATAAGCCGATTCAAAACGGACCCGCTTGTCTTCCATGACTTTCAGCAGCTTGTTGAGCAGCATCGAGTCCATTTCCCCGATTTCGTCGATGAAGAGGATGCCGCCATGGGCTTCGGTGACCAGGCCCGGCTTCGGTTCCGGGATCCCCGTATCGGCCAGGTCGCGGCGGGCGCCCTGATAAATCGGGTCGTGGACCGAACCGATGAGAGGGTTGGTCATATCCCGCGAATCCCAGCGCAGCGTCGTCCCGTCCGTTTCAATAAAGGGCGCATCAGGGCCAAACGGTGTAAAGGGCAGCTTCTTGGCTTCGTCGAGGACGATGCGGGCAGCCGTCGTCTTGCCGACGCCAGGCGGTCCGTAGAGGAGCAGGTGCTGCGGATAGACAGACGATAACTTGCTCTGCATGGCTTCTACGGCCCGTTCCTGGCCGACGATAGCCCGGAGCTGTTTCGGCCGTACCCGTTCCATGACCGATTCCGTAAGATGGACGTTTTCCAGGTCGTCCAATTCCTTGAGTTTGCGCTTGGTCTGCGGCGTTTCGACGTCGTGCAGTTCTTCCTTGATGAGTTCCATCTTGATTTCCCGCACGTATTCCTGCTGTTTTTCATCCATGCGCTGGCTGATTTTCTTTTCCAGCCGTTCTTCTACGGCCTGACGGGCCAACATCTCAGCCAGGACCATTTCCAGTTCATTGAGGACGTTGATGACTTCATCGTCATCGGGTACTTTATCATACGAGACGTCTTCATAGATGAGGCGCTGCAGTCCGACCAGGCGCTGGCGCGGGTCTTCGGAATGGATGTACGACAAGGCAGAGTACTTACTGGCCCGGAGGACCATCTTTTCAGACCCTATAAGACCAGTAAAAGCGCCATAAAGCACGTTAACCTGACGGCGGAGTTCTTCCTCCGCCGTCGGTTCGAGGTACTTATGGCGCTGTAATAATTTGTCCAATAATTCTTTCATTGTATCCCCTTATGGCTTATGATCAGCCTTCTACAACGTGTATTTTGATGACACTGGTAATCGTCGGATGGACGCGGATGGTGACATCGTAATCGCCGAGCGATTTAATCGGATCCTTGATTTCTACTTTTTTCTTGTCCAGGTCGATATCGTACTGGGCCTTGGCTGCTTCGCTGATGGTCTTGCCCGTAATGGCGCCGAAAACTTTGCCGCCTTCGCCGACTTTGACGGGAATGGTCAGTTCGACTTTCTTCAGCTGGCTGGCCAGGATGACGGCTTCATCCGAAGCGACCTGGGCCTTATGCTTGGCAGCGGCTTTTTTTTGTTTGGCATCGTTGAGGTTTTCCGATGTGCCGGGAGCGGCTAATTTACGGGGCAGAAGGAAGTTGCGGCCATAGCCTTCCGATACTTCGATGATGTCCCCTTTCTTACCGAGTTTCTTTACATCCTGTAATAAGATTACTTTCATTTTTCATCAATCTCCTTGTCTTTATCTATGATTTCATGGAGGGCGGCCATGACATCCCCCTGGGCTTCGACCAGGGTCCGGCCACGCAGCTGGGCACCGGCAACGGTACGGTGGCCGCCGCCACCGAGAGCTTCCATGACTAATTGTACATTGATTTCGCCTTTCGAGCGGGCGCTGACACCGATGCAGTCATCGGCCAGATAATAGAAGGTAAAGCTGGCTTCGACGCTGTCGATGTTGATGAGCATATCCGCTACCTGGGCGGCGATAATGGTGGCATTGCGCTGACCCTTGGGGCAGCTGGCCATGGCGACGCCGTCGCTGATTTGGGCACCGGACAAGATGAGGGCCCGGTCCTTGACGGTATCGAAGTCAGAGCTGAACAGTTCGCGGACGATGTCCGGATCCGCTCCGCAGCGGCGCAGATACGACGCGGCGTCGAAAGTGCGCACGCCGGTCTGGACGGCGAAGTTCTTGGTGTCGACGATGATGCCGGCATAGAGGGCCGTCGCTTCGATCTTCGATAATTCTACATCTTCCTGGAAATATTGCAAGAGCTCCGTCACCAGTTCACTCGTCGAAGAACTCGACGTTTCCGTATAGGTCAGCAAGGGCTTCTTGATGAAGTCCGAACTGCGGCGGTGATGGTCGATGACGACGCGCCGGTCCGTTTCGTCCAGCAAAGCCGGAGCTACGGTCATGTCCGGGCGGTGCGTATCAACGATGAACAGCAGGGTCTGGCTGTTGCAGATGTTCTCCGCCGTTTCTGCCGAAATGAGCAGGTCCTTGAAATCGGGATTATCCATGATCTGATCTTCCAGGCGCCGGATGGCGTCGGTCTGATTGCTGACGACGACATGTACCGGCTTGCCTGCCAGGCGGGCCATGTGGGCTACGCCGACGGCAGCGCCGATGCTGTCATAGTCTTCCCGTTCATGTCCCATGACCAGGACCATATCGCTCGTATCGATGAGTTCGTGGATGGCCTGGGCGACGACGCGGGCCCGGACGCGGGTATTCTTTTCGACGCAGCGCGTCTTGCCGCCGTAGAAATGAGGCGATCCGTCCTCTTCATAGACGACGACCTGGTCGCCGCCGCGGCCCAGAGCCAGGTCGAGGCCGGCCCGGGCTTTCGTAGCCAGTTCGTTGAAATTGGCTTTGCCTGCCGCAATGACGTCGCTCGGGAAGAGGGCGATGCCCATGCTGAGCGTCACGGGGATGCGGTTGACCGTATGGATGGAACGGATTTTTTCCAGGAAAGAAAAGTTATCTTCCTTATAATATTCCAGCGTATCCCGGCTCATGCAGGCAATGTACTTCTCATTGCCGTAAGCCCAGATAAAGCAATTATGGCCGGACAGCTCGCCGATGAGGCAGTTGTTGACGTTGGTCACCAGCGTAGCCCGCTGGACAGCTGTCATCCCCTTGGCAACTTCCTCCAGGTTGTCGATCTCGATATCGCAGAAAACGGGGACAGCAGCCAGGGAATTCAGCTTCTGCCGTTCCGTATCGGTAATGTCTTCAAAATAGAGGATGAGGTAATTGTCATCGTCAGCGGCTTCGGTCTGCAGATACTTGTAGACGACGCGGTAATAGCGTTCGCCGATGTGTTCAAAGAAATATCCCGATTTCCCCCAGAACTTATCGACTTTCAAGTTCGGCATGATGTGGTCCAGCTGCTGGTCGTTGTCGATGTCGCCGACCCAGTCTCGGAAGACGCTGTTGGCCCAGCACAAGTTGGACTGCATGTCGATGATGGCAATGCCGATAGGCAGATTCTGCACGGCATACGTCGAAGCCTGGTCGACGCTCTTGGAGATGGCATCGAAGAACTGGCTGATTTCCCGGTTGCGTTCGTTATGGTTCTTGCGGGTCAGGACATAAGCCCCGCCGATGAGGATCAGGGCCAGCAAGGCGATGACCCAATTATATACGGCAATGATGATAAGCAGCAAGACGGTAATCAGGAAGAAAGGTTCTTCCGACCGCCTTGACAGCAACGTTTTAAACATGGTTCCGCCCCCTGCGTACTAAAGCGTACAACCTTTTTTTCTATAATTCGTGAGCATGTCGAAGATGCCGGCTAAAAAGGCAGCATACGAAAAAACAGGCATGACAAAAAATGAGATGAGGATCAGGGCCTGAAGGCCATTCCCTAAACGGAAACGGCTGCTGAGGAGATAAAAGACGAAGGCAATTCCCTGGATACAGATGAAGAAGAAGGCAATCTGATTGAGATTCATACCGATGATATTGAGCCAGGTAATATCCCGTGTCACTCCCCAGTATTTCATGACCAATGCCAATATATATAAGTATATCATACTACGGGGTATTTCCCAATAACGAATAGGCAAAAACGCCTTGAGCGAAAAGCCGAGACGGCGCAGGATGACCTGGGAAATCTTGATATTCGCGTAGGCGATGATGGCCGTCCCCAGACAGAGGAACATGGGCAGCAGCGACGGCAGCATCTCCCGGACCTGGTTGAGCTGGGCTCGCGTTTCTGCCAATTTGACGTCAGACATGCCCTGCTGCTGGTACTGGGCCATCATGCTGTCCATGAACTGCGTGAAGAAATCGTTCATCTGGGTAAAGACGTTGACGTCGAGGACAACATAGGACAAGAGGGCGATGACGACGAAGACGGCGACCAGGGCCGCTGTAACCGTCCCCAAGAGGCGTACAGCCGACCATTCATAGCGAAAGCCAGCTCCCAGGGCCAGGCCGACGGCACCGAAGCTCAGGAATTGGACCAATGCCGTCACCGGGTCGATGAACAACCCCATGAGGAAGCCTACGGTCACGCCCAGCAGCAAGGTCTGGCGCAGGCCGTATTTCATGAAAATGATGACCATGGGAATGGGCATGATGAAATAACCAATAAAAGAAAAAATCGGCACGTATGTACTGAGAAGCGCAAAGACCAGCATAATGGCGGCAAAACAGCCGGCCGTCGTCAGCGGTGTGACACGCCTCTGCTCCATAACAGTTCCCCCTTTCGTCGGGACTGAGAAACAGCGGAGGCACGAGATGCCTCCGCTGTCACAGTAACAAATATCAAATTATACTTCCATGATGATCGGCAGGATCATCGGACGACGCCGTGTCTTTTCATAGAGATAACGGCTCAGCGTATCGCGGACCTGGGACTTGATGACAGCCCATTCGCGGATATTACCGGCTTCGCAGCGTTCGAGGACGGCGGCGACGCGGTCATGAGCTTCGCGGATCAATTCTTCCGAATCGCGGACATAGACGAAGCCGCGAGAAACGATATCCGGACCGGCCAGGGGATGGCTCGTCCCTTTGGCCAGGGTCATGACGACGATGACGACACCTTCCATAGCCAGCTGCTGGCGGTCGCGGATGACGATGTTGCCGACATCGCCGACGCCGAGACCGTCGACGAAGACGCGGCCTGCATTGACATGGCCTGTCTTATGGCCGGAACGGTTCGAGAATTCAAAGATCTGGCCGTTGTCGCCGATGAGGACGTGGTCCTTGGCAACGCCCATCATGACGGCCAGGTCGCCGTGCGTCTTGAGCATGCGGTATTCGCCGTGGACAGGGATGAAATATTTCGGTTTGATCAGTTCCAGCATGAGCTTCAGTTCTTCCTGGCTGGCATGGCCGGATACGTGGATTTTCTTATCCCGGCCGGCGATGACATTGGCACCGAGGCGCATGAGGTTATCAATGGTGCGGCCGACACCGGTTTCATTGCCCGGGATAGGCGTAGCCGAAATGATGACCGTATCGCCAGGCATGATGCTAACGCTGCGATGGTTGTTGGAAGCCATGCGCGACAGGCCGGCCATGGGTTCGCCCTGGCTGCCCGTCGTCAAGATGAGGATCTGGTCATCGGGATAACGGTTCAGTTCATCCGGTTCGATGAGGACACCTTCGGGAACGTCGAGATAGCCCAGTTCAATGGCAATCTGGACGTTGTTGACCATGCTGCGGCCGAGGACGGTGACTTTGCGCTTGAACTGCACTGCCGTATTGATAGCCTGTTGGATACGGGAAATATTCGAGGCGAATGTCGCCAGGATGATACGGCCTTTTGCAGCGCGGAAAGCCTTGCGGAAAGCATGGCCGACAGTCGTTTCCGATTCGGTGTAGCCCGGCCGTTCGGCATTGGTGCTGTCCGACATGAGCAGCAGGACGCCGCGGCGGCCTAATTCAGCAAATTTATGGATGTCCATCTGACGGCCATCGACTGGCGTCAGGTCCATCTTGAAGTCGCCTGTATGGACAATGGTGCCTACGGGAGTCCGGAAATACAGGGCACTGGCATCCGGGATGGAGTGGTTCGTATGGATGAAGCCGACCTTCATACAGCCGATCTGTACTTCATCACCATGATGCACTTCATTCAGTGTATAATTCGTAATGTGATTTTCTTTCAGTTTCCCTTCAATGAGGCCGCATACGAGCTTGGTGGCGTATACGGGCACATTTACTTCATTGAGCAAGTAGGACAAACCGCCGATATGGTCTTCATGACCATGGGTGATGACGACGGCCCGTACTTTGTCCCGGTTTTCAATCAAGTAACTCATGTCCGGGATGACGAGGTCGATGCCGAACATGTCGTCATCCGGAAAGGCCAGGCCGGCGTCGATGACGATAATATCATTCCCGTACTGGATGACCGTCATATTCTTGCCGATTTCACCTAAACCACCTAAGGGAATTACCATGAGTTTTTCTTTTTTAGCCAAAATATACCTCCTAAAAATAAATATAGTTGTATCCGTTCCAACCGGAGCCCGGCAGACCAGGCTGCAGGTCTATCCTATATGTAGATATAACGAACAGTAATGGATTTTCTTCCTTCTATCATATTTTCCGTTATTTCCGGGACTCTGTCAATAATCTATCGTCTCTTTTTGTGAAAACTCTTAACTTTTCATAAAAAATTTACATTTATTTTGCCGATTTGATGACTTTTTCCGGCACGGTCAGCTGTGTTCCCTGGGGCAGGGCCGTGCAATCGATGGTCAGGCTGACTTCGCTCATTTTGATGAACGACTGGGCTACGGCCTTGTCGGCGTCACTGCGGCCATATTCATCAACCAGCGTCAGAGCCAGGCTGCGCAGCTGGTCCGTCAAGGGCAGGGAGATGCGGGAAATGCGCTTCGTCGCCGGGTCGATGGTGACGACCGTCGATAAGTCGCCGCACTGCTGCAAGCCCTGGAGGACTTTGGTCATGACGCGGATCTGTTCGGCCGTCATGCCGTTTTTCTTCCACTGGGCCTGGTCGGCTGGATTATAGATATGGGAAGCGTCGAAGACGACGTTGTAATCATTGCCGCCGGCAGCGGTGACTTTTTTCACGCCAGCCAGGACATTGTAGTCCTGACGCAGGTAATCGGCCAAGGGCTTGCTGTCCTTCAAATCATAGCTCTTCTTTTCCCATTCATCGCCATCTTCCTGGTAATAGACGTCGATTTTTTTCCCGTTCTGGACGGCATAGGCTTTCCCTTCAGGGACTTTCTTCATCGTCGTCGCAGCAAAACCCGTTACCTTAGCCTGGGACTGGATGACGAAGGGCCGTTCCTGGACGTCGATATTGTTGACGACGGCCCCTTCGCCGACAAAGGGCATCTTGAGGCCCAGTTTCAGCGTATAAGAGCCCTGAGGATGGGCCGCCATGTTGCGGGCCGCTTCTTCATATGTTGCCTGTGGTGAAGCAGCCAGTGCCATACCGCCGATCGATGCAGCTGCCATGACCAGGCAGCACAGTTTCTTCCAAGAATGTGTCAATTTCATTTTGTCCACCCTGCTTTCTTATATAATTCATAAAAGTGATGAATCGGGCCATGGCCCTTGCCAATGGGTTCAGCATGGGCAATGCCTTCAAAGACGTACTCTTTCGCCGCACCGACTGCGTCTGGCAGACTCAGGCCATTGGCCAGGTTCGAAGCGATGGCGCTCGATAAGGAGCAGCCTGTCCCATGGGTACTCGTGCTTTCCAGGCGTTTCCCCTTATAATAATGAAAATCATGGCCGTCGAAGAGGATATCCGTCGCATCGGCAATGCGATGACCGCCCTTGACCAGGACAGCTTTGGCACCCATGGCGGCAATGGCCTTGGCCGCTTCTTCCATGTCGTGCAGGCTTTCAATGGATTTCCCTGTCAGCACTTCGGCTTCCGGCAGGTTCGGCGTCAGGACATCGGCCATGGGAAGGAGGACTTCCTTCAGCGTCTGTTCGGCTTCCGGTACCAACAGGCGATGGCCGCTGGTAGCGACCATGACCGGATCGATGACGATATACGGCGGCTGGTATTGTTTCAATTTATCGGCGATGACGCGGATCGTTTCAGGTACACTGACCATGCCGATTTTGACGGCGTCGACGTCGATATCTTCAAATACCGCATCGATCTGCGAAGCAATGAGGTCCGGCGTGACGTCCATATAGCCGCGCACGCCCTGGGTGTTCTGGGAAACGACGGCCGTAATGACATTCAAGGCAAAGCAGCCGTGGGCACAAAAAGTCTTGCAATCCGCAGCGGCACCGGCTCCGCCAGAAGGATCCGTCCCGGCAATGGATAATACATGTTTCATCATGAGTACAACCTCCAATTTATTCTTTATAAGAAGGTCCCAAAAATTTCAAGGCCTTCGGATGGACATAGAAAAGCAGCGATGCCGAACCGATGCGGCCGCCGTGGACGTCGAAGTCGAACAGGGCCATGCTGCCCGTCTTGAAGTCGACAGCCGTCCCCGTCCAGGCCTGAGCCCAGCGGTCAAGGAACGGCGAATGGCCGATGATGCACACGACATCAGCTGTTTCCCGACTCAAAATCTCGTCGTATACGGCGACTAAGTCACCGGAAGCGATGGCTTTATGCGTATGGAACTGCTCAATAGGCAGATGCTTTTCTAAATAAGCGGCTGTCTGACACGTCCGCACGTATGGGCTGACCCACAGGGCCGTTTTCCCCGACGGCCACCATGACGAGGCCCATTTCGCCATGGACGAAGCCTGATTACACCCTTTTTCAGTCAGTTCACGCAGTTTATCCGGCTGATGCAGATCAAAAGGCTGGGCCTTTCCGTGACGCATTAAACAAACATACATAAACTACTCCCCCTTTATGCACCCCTTTTATTCGGCAACATGCTCCAGGCCGACGTCGAGCAGCGTAAAGACATGGGCATCGGCCAGCGAATAGTATACGGTCTTGCCGTCCCGGCGGAACTGGACCAGCCGGGCATCGCGCAGGATGCGCAGCTGATGGGACACAGCAGACTGGCCCATACCGAGTTCATCGGCAATATCCCGGACGCAGACTTCCTGATTCATGAGGACGCGCAATATGCGCAGCCGTGTCGGATCGCCGAGGACTTTGAAGACATCGGCCAAAGGCTGGATATATTGTTGTGAAAGTTCCGGTGCTCGTCGTTTCAATGCAATCGCTCCTAATGCTGTTTATCACTGTCTGTCTTAATCGTTTTATTATAGCACACTTTTCACATATACTGCTAGAGGCGTCACAAATAAGGCCCGCACAGGGTACAGACAAGGTAAATGAATTATAAAGGAATTATAAAAAGTCCTAAAAAGGCGTGAAATGTCCTGACAAAAGCCTTTCCTCTAAATCAAAAATGCCCTATAATGATAACAAAATCGCAACAAAATACTTTTACTTAGGAGTGAATGTCATGAATGAAACTATCCATACCCTTATCACGCGGCGCAGCGTCCGCAAGTACAAAAAGGCCCAGATCAGCGATGAAGACTTGTATCTGATTCTCCAGGCCGGCACCTATGCAGCCAGCGGTCATGGCCTGCAGCCCTGTACCATCGTCGTCATCCAGGATACGGATACCCTGGCCCGCCTGAGCGCTCTCAACGCCAAAATCATGGGCACGACGAGTGACCCCATGTACGGCGCCCCGATGGTCCTCCTGGTCCTGGCCGACATGGAAAAATCCCCCAACGCCTGGTCCGACGGCTGCCTAATCCTGGGCAACCTCATGAATGCCGCCGCTTCCCTGCACCTCGGCTCGTGCTGGATCAACCGGGCCAAAGAAGAATTTGAAACGCCCGAAGGGAAAGCCCTCCTCAAAGAATGGGGCCTGCCGGAACACCTCGTCGGCGTCGGCCACTGCATCGTCGGCTACGGCGACGGCCCGGAACCGGCCGCAGCCCCGCGGAAACCGGATTTCATTAAATTTGTTAAGTAAATAGTGGCTCGTAGGGGCGCCCCGTGGGGCGCCGCAGACCGCAGACCGCAGTTCGCAGGCCGCAGTTCGTGGCTCTCCTCATAGGAGAGCTGTCAGCAAAGCTGACTGAGAGGTTGCTTTTTCTTTTTTATAAATTTAATAACAACCACTACTAGAAAAGGGACTATCGTATGAAGGCTTATACCATCATACGTAGTCCCTTTTCTAGTAAGGCCCGCCATGTGGGCGACCCGTTAGGAATTTGGGTGATGCTCCTAGCAAATGACCACTAACCACTAGCCACTAGCCACTAGCCACTAGCCACTAGCCACTAGCCACTAGCCACTAGCGATTATCTCCCCTTCTTACATTCCG
>ERZ1023901.47-NODE-47-length-39206-cov-8.301704_pt1 | contig 39206 bp, 27 predicted proteins | sample MGYA00380401_ERZ1023901 | MGnify/ENA primary metagenome ERZ1023901 (study PRJEB33179, sample SAMN07448997) | human gut metagenome | biome: Human-gut; feature: Human associated habitat; material: Faeces | host: Homo sapiens | place: India: Bhopal | collected... | reverse complement strand
AAACCCTCTACCTCTCGGGTCCGGTGGGCGGGTATATGTGTTAAACAACAAGAAATCAAACCATGCTGGCGCACTACGGCTATAAGCCGGAAATGGAAGAGAAACGCCTCGAATCGATGCTCTCCTGGAACATTGATGGCCTGATCCTCACCGAACGCACCCATACGCCGCGCACCCTGAAGATGATCGAAGTCGCCGGCATTCCGGTGGTGGAGCTGATGGACAGCCGGTCGCCGTGTCTCGATATTGCCGTCGGGTTTGATAACTTTGAAGCCGCCCGGCAGATGACCGCGGCGATCATCGCCCGCGGCCACCGCCATGTCGCCTATCTGGGGGCGCGTCTTGATGAACGTACTATCATCAAACAGAAGGGGTACGAGCAGGCGATGCTTGACGCCGGGATGACGCCCTACAGCGTGATGGTGGAACAATCCTCGTCCTATTCTTCGGGGATTGAGCTGATGCGCCAGGCGCGCCGCGAATATCCGCAGCTCGACGGCATCTTCTGCACCAACGATGACCTCGCGGTCGGCGCGGCGTTCGAGTGCCAGCGTCTGGGGCTGAAGATCCCCGATGATATGGCGATCGCCGGGTTCCACGGCCATGATATCGGCCAGGTGATGGAGCCGCGGCTGGCCAGCGTCCTGACCCCGCGCGAGCGAATGGGGCGCATCGGCGCCGAACGGCTGCTGGCGCGCATTCGTGGTGAAGCGATTACCCCTAAGATGTTAGATTTAGGTTTCACATTGTCACCGGGCGGATCAATTTAAACTGACAAGTTTGAAGTAGATCACACATATTCACATCTGGCACGAATGGATATTGCTTCTCCACAGGTCCGGCATGACAATGTTACCGATAACAGTTACCCGTAACAATTAACCGATACGCCGCCTTCGCGCTGGATGAGTCAGCCCCGGCGCGGCGTACCAGTCCAGTGGGAGGACGCTTTGAGCACGACTAACCATGATCACCACGTCTATGTCCTGATGGGCGTTTCCGGCAGCGGAAAATCCGCTGTCGCCAGCGAAGTGGCGCATCAACTGCATGCCGCGTTTCTTGACGGCGACTTTCTCCATCCGCGCAGCAATATCACCAAGATGGCCTCCGGCGAGCCGCTCAACGATGACGACCGCACGCCGTGGCTGCAGGCGCTAAATGACGCCGCGTTCGCCATGCAGCGTACCAACAAGGTGTCGCTGATCGTCTGCTCGGCGCTGAAGAAGAGCTATCGCGACATTCTGCGCAAGGGCAACCCGAACCTCTCCTTCATCTACCTGAAAGGCGATTTCGACGTGATCGAAAGCCGTCTGAAGGCGCGTAAAGGGCACTTCTTTAAAACCCAAATGTTGGTGACGCAGTTTGAAACGCTGCAGGAACCAGGCGCCGACGAGAGCGATGTGCTTATCGTCGATATCGACCAGCCGCTGGAAGGCGTGGTGGCCAGCACCATCGAGGTGATCAACAAAGGCAGTCACTAGTGAGTACTTTAACGCTTGTTTTAACAGCAGTCGGCTCGGTATTGCTGCTGCTGTTTTTAGTCATGAAGGCGCGAATGCACGCCTTCGTGGCTTTGATGGTGGTTTCTATTGGCGCCGGTCTCTTCTCCGGCATGCCGCTGGATAAAATCGCGGCGACGATGGAGAAAGGGATGGGCGGTACGCTGGGCTTCCTGGCGATCGTCGTCGCGCTCGGCGCGATGTTCGGTAAGATCCTGCATGAAACGGGGGCGGTCGATCAGATTGCCGTCAAGATGCTCAAATCCTTTGGCCACAATCGCGCGCACTTTGCGATTGGTCTCGCCGGTCTCATCTGCGCGCTGCCGTTGTTCTTCGAAGTGGCGATCGTACTGCTGATTAGCGTCGCCTTCTCGATGGCGCGCCATACCGGTACTAACCTCGTGAAGCTGGTGATCCCGCTGTTTGCCGGCGTTGCCGCCGCCGCGGCGTTTCTGTTGCCTGGACCGGCGCCGATGCTGCTGGCGTCGCAAATGCACGCCGACTTTGGCTGGATGATCCTGATTGGCCTGTGTGCGGCCATTCCGGGGATGATTATCGCCGGTCCGCTATGGGGCAACTTCATCAGCCGCTACGTCGAATTGCATATTCCTGACGACGTCACGGAACCGCATCTCGGCGAAGGCAAGATGCCCTCCTTCGGCTTCAGCCTGGCGCTGATCCTGCTGCCGCTGGTGCTGGTTGGCCTGAAAACCATCGCCGCGCGCTTTGTGCCGGTGGGTTCCACTGCCTACGAATGGTTCGAGTTTATCGGCCACCCGTTCACCGCGATCCTGGTGGCCTGCCTGGTGGCGATTTACGGTCTGGCGGTACGTCAGGGAATGGCGAAAGACCGGGTGATGGAGATTTGCGGCCACGCGCTGCAGCCGGCCGGGATTATTCTGCTGGTGATCGGGGCTGGCGGCGTCTTCAAGCAGGTGCTGGTTGACTCCGGCGTTGGCCCGGCGCTTGGTGAAGCGCTGACCGGAATGGGGCTGCCGATCGCTATTACCTGCTTCGTACTGGCGGCGGCGGTGCGTATCATTCAGGGCTCTGCCACCGTGGCGTGCCTGACGGCGGTCGGCCTGGTGATGCCGGTGATTGAGCAGCTGAACTACAGCGGCGCGCAGATGGCGGCATTGTCTATCTGTATCGCCGGCGGCTCGATTGTGGTAAGCCACGTGAACGACGCCGGCTTCTGGCTGTTCGGTAAATTTACCGGCGCCAGTGAAGCCCAGACGCTGAAGACCTGGACCATGATGGAAACCATCCTTGGCACCACCGGGGCGATTGTCGGTATGATCGCCTTCCAGCTGCTGAGCTAAGCCCGCTCATCTCCCGCTCGTGGGAAATAAAAAGCCAGGGTAACGCTGCTTACCCTGGCTTCTTTGCAATAAGCCGCCCTTTTTCCCTCTTTTCCTTGCCAGCTATTGGCCCTTATTAGCGCTACGACGATGCTCGTATCCCTCGTCAGCCCTTGCTGTGACTGGGTTTGTCGCTTTTTTTTGGCAAGCGGAAAAGCACCAGATTTCACGCTTAATCCATAATCAGGATCAATAAAATAGCGACGGAAAATATTCCATTCCCTGGGGGATTTCTCCGATAATCGTTGCGCTTTTGACGACGACCAGCGACGGTGGACAATGTGCAGGATAAGTTGCTTTTCTGATTGTTCAGCAATCATTGATTAATTTCACTTGCGACTTTAGCTGCATTTTGTAAGGTGAGGGATAATCCAGTTGGAAACTGGCCAGGCACAAACAGCACACACCTCGCAGGAATACGTTATGAAAAATGTTGGTTTTATCGGCTGGCGCGGAATGGTCGGCTCTGTCCTCATGCAACGCATGGTTGAAGAGCGCGATTTCGACGCCATTCGCCCGGTGTTCTTCTCTACCTCCCAGCTGGGACAGCCAGCGCCGTCATTCGGCGGTAGCACCGGTGGCACGCTGCAGGATGCGTTCGATCTGGACGCGCTGAAGGCGCTGGACATTATTGTCACGTGCCAGGGCGGCGATTACACCAACGAGATTTACCCGAAGCTGCGCGCAAGCGGCTGGCAGGGTTACTGGATTGACGCGGCTTCTTCGCTGCGCATGAAGGACGATGCGATCATTATCCTCGACCCGGTTAACCAGGACGTGATCACCGCCGGCCTGAACAACGGCGTGAAAACCTTTGTCGGCGGCAACTGCACCGTCAGCCTGATGCTGATGTCCCTCGGCGGCCTGTTTGCTCAGGATCTGGTGGAGTGGGTCAGCGTGGCGACGTACCAGGCGGCTTCCGGCGGCGGCGCGCGTCATATGCGCGAGCTGCTGAGCCAGATGGGGCAGCTGCATAATCATGTGGCCGCGGAGCTGGCGGACCCGGCTTCCGCCATCCTGGATATTGAGCGCAAAGTGACGTCGCTGACCCGCAGCGGCGAGCTGCCGGTCGATAACTTTGGCGTACCGCTGGCGGGTAGCCTGATCCCGTGGATCGACAAACAGCTGGATAACGGTCAGAGCCGCGAAGAGTGGAAAGGCCAGGCGGAGACCAACAAGATCCTCGCCACCTCGTCCGTTATCCCGGTAGACGGCCTCTGCGTTCGCGTTGGCGCGCTGCGCTGCCACAGCCAGGCGTTTACCATCAAGCTGAAGAAAGATGTTTCTATCCCGACCGTTGAGGAGCTGCTGGCCGCGCACAACCCGTGGGCCAAAGTGGTACCGAACGATCGTGAGATTACCATGCGCGAGCTGACCCCAGCCGCGGTGACGGGCACCCTGACCACCCCGGTAGGACGCCTGCGTAAACTGAATATGGGGCCGGAGTATCTATCGGCCTTTACCGTTGGCGACCAGCTGCTGTGGGGCGCCGCGGAGCCGCTGCGCCGGATGCTTCGCCAGCTGGCGTAAGCCCAGGATGAACAGAAAGGGGGTCTTCAAGCCCCCTTTTTTTTTGCGTAATACAAGGAGTAAACGCGGATGTTAGATTTTTCCCCACGGAGGTAACTCAGCCTTGGCTATGCTTTAAGTAAGGAATTCCTTACCTGAAGGTGGGACGGAGCAGGAGGATGCTGAGAGCACTGCGCCGTTCAGGTCAAAAAAAGTCGCCAGTTACAGGAATGAGCGACACTTACAACAGGATGAAAGCATGTCTAATCATATTGATAGAGACGTGATTAATGCGCTAATCGCCGGTCATTTCGCGGATCCCTTTTCCGTGCTCGGCATGCACCGTACTGACGCCGGGCTGGAAGTGCGCGCATTATTACCCGATGCCACCGACGTGTGGGTTATTGAACCGAAAACCGGACGCAAAGTCGGCAAGCTCGAATGTCTCGACTCGCGTGGTTTCTTCAGCGGCGTCCTGCCGCGGCGTAAAAACGCTTTTCGCTATCAGCTGGCCGTCACCTGGCACGGGCAGCAGAATCTGATCGATGACCCTTATCGCTTTGGTCCGCTGTTACAGGACCTTGACGTCTGGCTGCTGTCGGAAGGGACCCACCTGCGCCCTTACGAAACGCTGGGCGCGCACGCTGCCACCATGGACGGCGTCACCGGTACCCGTTTCTCGGTGTGGGCGCCGAACGCCCGCCGCGTATCGGTGGTGGGGCAGTTTAACTACTGGGATGGCCGTCGCCACCCGATGCGATTCCGCAAAGAGTCCGGGATCTGGGAGCTGTTCGTTCCCGGCGCGCACAATGGCCAGCTGTATAAATTCGAACTGATTGACGCCCACGGCAATCTGCGGGTCAAAGCCGACCCTTACGCCTTTGAGTCGCAAATGCGTCCGGAAAGCGCCTCGCTTATCTGCGATCTGCCGCCCAAAGTGGAACAGCCAGCGGACCGCAGAGCGGCGAACCAGTTTGATGCCCCGATCTCTATCTATGAAGTGCATCTCGGCTCCTGGCGCCGTCATACCGATAATAATTTCTGGCTGAGCTACCGCGAGCTGGCCGACCAGCTGGTGCCCTATGCGAAATGGATGGGCTTCACCCATCTCGAACTATTGCCGGTTAACGAGCACCCGTTCGACGGCAGCTGGGGCTATCAACCCACCGGGCTCTATGCGCCGACCCGCCGCTTCGGCACCCGCGACGATTTCCGTTACTTTATCAATGCCGCGCACGCCGCCGGGCTGAACGTCATTCTTGACTGGGTGCCCGGCCACTTCCCGGCGGATGATTTTGCCCTTGCCTCGTTTGACGGCACTTCGCTGTATGAGCACAGCGATCCGCGCGAGGGGTATCACCAGGACTGGAATACCCTGATCTACAACTACGGACGTCGGGAAGTCAGCAACTACCTGGTGGGTAACGCGCTGTACTGGATCGAACGCTTCGGCATCGATGCGCTGCGGGTCGACGCGGTGGCCTCGATGATCTATCGCGATTACAGCCGCAAGGCGGGAGAGTGGATCCCCAACGAATACGGCGGTCGGGAGAATCTGGAAGCCATTGAGTTTCTGCGCAACACCAACCGCATCCTTGGCGAACAGACGCCGGGCGCGGTCACCATGGCGGAAGAGTCCACCGATTTTGCCGGGGTGACCCGTCCGCCAGCCGGCGGCGGCCTCGGTTTCTGGTTCAAATGGAACCTCGGCTGGATGCACGACACCCTGGATTACATGAAGCTCGATCCGGTGTATCGCCGCTACCATCATGACAAAATGACCTTCGGCATGCTCTACAACTACACCGAGAACTTTGTGCTGCCGCTCTCCCACGATGAAGTGGTGCACGGCAAAAAATCGATTCTCGACCGCATGCCGGGCGATGCCTGGCAGAAGTTCGCCAACCTGCGCGCCTACTACGGCTGGCTGTTCGCCTTCCCGGGGAAAAAGCTGCTGTTTATGGGCAATGAGTTCGCTCAGGGCCGCGAGTGGAACCATGACGTTAGCCTCGACTGGCATCTGCTGGAGGGCGGCGACAACTGGCACCACGGCGTCCAGCGGCTGGTGCGCGACCTGAACCATACCTACCGGCATCATAAAGCGCTGCACGAGCTGGATTTTGACCCCTACGGCTTCGAATGGCTGGTGGTCGATGACCATGAGCGCTCGGTGTTTGTCTTTGTACGCCGTGACCGGGCGGGCAACGAGATTATCGTTGCCAGCAACTTCACGCCGGTGCCGCGCCACGACTACCGCTTCGGCATTAACCAGCCGGGCCGCTGGCGCGAGGCGCTAAATACCGACTCCATGCACTATCACGGCAGCAATCAGGGCAATGGCGGCGTGGTGGAAAGCGACGCTATCGCCAGCCATGGCCGCGAACATTCGCTGTCGCTGACCCTGCCCCCGCTGGCGACGATCTGGCTGGTCCGGGAGGCGCAATGACCTCACTCGCGGCAGGCAAACCTGCGCCATTGGGCGCCAGCTATGACGGCAAGGGGGTGAATTTCGCCCTCTTCTCCGCCCATGCGGAGCGGGTGGAGCTGTGCGTATTCGACGAGCAGGGCAACGAGCAACGCTTCGATCTCCCGGCGCGCAGCGGCGACATCTGGCACGGCTGGCTGGCCGCCGCCGGGCCGGGCCTGCGCTACGGCTATCGGGTACATGGTCCCTGGGACCCGGCGCAGGGGCACCGCTTTAACCCGGCCAAGCTGTTGATCGATCCCAGCGCCCACCGGGTCGAGGGCGATCTGCCTGACGATGAGCGCCTGCACGGCGGCATGTGGCAGCCCGATCGCCGCGACAGCGCCGCGGTCGCGCCAAAATCGCAGGTGGTGGATCTGCGCTATGACTGGCGTGGCGATAAACCGCCGCGTACCCCATGGGGGGAAACGGTGATTTATGAAGCGCACGTGAAAGGGCTCACCTTGCTTAATCCGCAGCTACCGGAAGCCATTCGCGGAACCTATAAAGCGCTGGGCCACCCGGCGATGATCGCTTACTTCAAATCGCTGGGCATCAGCGCCCTTGAGCTGTTGCCGGTGGCGCAGTTCGCCAGCGAGCCGCGACTGCAGCGGATGGGGTTAAGCAACTACTGGGGCTACAACCCGTTGGCGTGGTTCGCGCTGGATCCGCGCTACGCCAGCGACCCGGATCGCGCCCTCGATGAGTTTCGCGATGCGGTTAAGGCGCTGCACGCCGCCGGTATCGAAGTGATTCTGGATATCGTGCTCAACCATAGTGCGGAAATCGATCTCGAAGGGCCCACCGTCTCCCTGCGCGGAATCGACAACCGTAGCTATTATTGGGTAAGGGAGGATGGCGATTATCACAACTGGACCGGGTGCGGTAATACGCTCAATCTTAGCCACCCCGGCGTGGTGGAGTGGGCGCGCCAGTGTTTGCGCTTTTGGGTGGATGAGTGCCATGTCGACGGCTTTCGCTTCGACCTCGCCTCAGTGATGGGGCGGACGCCGGAATTCCGCCAGGATGCGCCGCTGTTCGAGGCTATCCGCCGCGACAGCGTGCTGTCGCAGGTGAAACTGATTGCGGAACCCTGGGATATCGGCCCGGGCGGCTATCAGGTGGGTAATTTCCCACCGCTGTTCGCTGAATGGAATGACCATTTTCGCGATAGCGCCCGACGCTTCTGGCTACAGCAAAATGTCTCCCTGGGGGATTTTGCCCAACGTTTCGCGGCCTCCAGCGATCTCTTTGCCCGCGATGGCAAACCGCCATCGGCGACGGTCAACCTGGTGACGGCCCACGATGGCTTCACGCTGCGCGACTGCGTTTGTTTCAATCAGAAACACAATGAGGCCAACGGGGAGGAGAATCGCGATGGGACTAACAATAACTACAGCAACAATCATGGTATAGAAGGATTAGAAGCGAATTTTGCGGTGATTGAACGGCGGCGCGCCAGCGCGCATGCGCTGCTGACGACGCTGCTGCTGGCTCAGGGGACGCCAATGCTGCTGGCGGGCGATGAACAGGGCCACAGCCAGCACGGTAACAATAATGCTTACTGCCAGGACAACGCCCTGACGTGGCTGGACTGGCGCCAGGCGAACCCGGGATTAACCGCCTTTACCGCGGCGCTGATCCACCTGCGGCGTCGTATTCCGGCGCTCACCCGCAACCGCTGGTGGCAGGAGGGGGATGGCAACGTCCGCTGGCTTAATCGCAACGCCCAGCCCCTGACTGCCGCGGAGTGGCAGCAGGGGGCCGCGTGTATGCAGATCCAGTTGTCGGATCGCTGGCTGCTCACGCTGAACGCCACCGCAGAGGTGGTCGATATGGTTTTACCCGAGGGGGAATGGCGCGCCGTTCCTCCATTCGCCGGAGAGGATAATCCGGTCATCATGGCTGTCTGGCATGGGCCCGCGCACGGAGTGTGCGTATTTCAAAGGTCGTAAGCCCTGAAGCTTTCGGTTGGACCCGTGGCGGCGGCGCGGCGGGATGAGCTGGAAAGCGGGGGTGTAAAAAGGAGTTAATCATGGTTAGGCTTGAAAAAAACGATCCGCTGATGCTGGCGCGTCAATTACCCATCAAATCCGTGGCGTTGATCCTCGCGGGCGGGCGTGGCACCCGGCTGAAGGATCTCACCATTAAGCGTGCGAAACCTGCCGTTCACTTTGGCGGCAAGTTCCGTATTATCGATTTCGCATTATCTAACTGCATTAACTCAGGGATCCGCCGCATCGGCGTTATTACCCAGTATCAGTCGCACACGCTGGTGCAGCACATCCAGCGCGGCTGGTCGTTCTTCAGCGAAGAGATGAACGAGTTTGTCGATCTGCTGCCGGCTCAGCAGCGCGTGCATGGCGAAAATTGGTATCGCGGCACGGCGGATGCGGTGACGCAGAACCTGGATATCATCAGCCGCTACAAGGCCGAGTACGTGGTGATCCTCGCGGGCGACCATATTTATAAGCAGGACTACTCGCGCATGCTGATCGACCATGTCGAAAAAGGGGCGCGTTGCACCGTGGCCTGCATGCCGGTGCCCATTGAAGAGGCATCCGCCTTCGGCGTCATGGCGGTCGACGAAAACGAAAAAATCATTGAGTTTGTCGAGAAACCCGCCAACCCGCCGGCGATGCCGACCGACCCGACCAAATCGCTGGCCAGCATGGGCATTTATGTCTTTGACGCCGCCTATCTTTATGAGCTGCTGGAAGAAGACGATCGCAACGAGAACTCCAGCCACGATTTCGGCAAAGACATCATTCCGAAGATCACCGAAGCTGGCATGGCTTATGCACATCCTTTCCCGCTCTCCTGTGTGCAGTCCGACCCGAACGCCGAACCTTACTGGCGCGACGTGGGGACGCTGGAAGCCTACTGGAAGGCTAACCTCGATCTGGCGTCAGTCACGCCGGAGCTGGATATGTACGACCAGAACTGGCCGATCCGCACCCATATGGAATCGCTGCCGCCGGCGAAGTTCGTGCAGGACCGCTCCGGTAGTCACGGCATGACCCTGAACTCGCTGGTTTCCGGGGGGTGCATTATCTCCGGGTCGGTGGTGGTGCAGTCGGTGCTGTTCCCGCGCGTGCGGGTGAATTCGTTCTGTAACATTGATTCGGCAGTCTTGTTGCCAGATGTCTGGGTGGGGCGCTCATGCCGCCTGCGTCGCTGCGTGATTGACCGCGCCTGTGTTATCCCGGAAGGAATGGTGATTGGTGAGAATGCGGAAGAGGATGCACGCCGCTTCTATCGCTCAGAGGAAGGTATCGTGCTGGTGACCCGCGACATGCTGCGGAAATTAGGGCACAAACAGGAGCGCTAATGCAGGTCTTACATGTATGTTCTGAGATGTTCCCGCTGTTAAAGACGGGCGGTCTGGCGGACGTCATCGGCGCACTGCCGGCGGCGCAAATCGCGGAGGGTATCGATACGCGCGTGCTGTTGCCGGCGTTTCCCGATATCCGTCGCGGCGTGGTGGATGCCCAGGTGGTGACCCGCCGGGATACCTTCGCCGGGCGGATCACGCTGCTGTACGGCCACTTTAACGGCGTGGGGATCTACCTGATAGACGCCCCGCATCTCTATGACCGTCCGGGGAGCCCTTACCACGATACCAACCAGCACGCTTATCCCGACAACGTCCTGCGCTTTGCACTGCTGGGCTGGGTGGGAAGTGAAATGGCCAGCGGACTGGATCCGTTCTGGCGCCCGGATGTGGTGCATGCCCATGACTGGCACGCCGGCCTGACGCCGGCCTACCTGGCGGCGCGCGGACGCCCGGCTAAATCGGTGTTTACCGTGCACAACCTGGCGTACCAGGGGATGTTTTACTCCTGGCATATGAATGACATTGAGCTGCCTTGGTCGTTCTATAACATGCATGGCCTCGAGTTTAACGGGCAGATCTCGTTTCTCAAGGCCGGCCTCTACTACGCCGACCATATTACGGCGGTGAGCCCGACCTACGCGCGCGAGATCACCGAGCCGCAGTACGCCTACGGCATGGAGGGGCTGCTGCGCCAGCGCCATCATGAAGGTCGGCTGTCGGGAATTCTCAACGGCGTTGACGACGGTATCTGGAGCCCGCAAAACGATCTGCTGCTGCCGATGCGCTACGATCGCGACACGCTGGAGGAGAAGGCGGAGAACAAGCGTCAGCTGCAGATTGCCATGGGCCTGAAGGTCGATGATAAAGCGCCGTTGTTTGCCGTCGTCAGCCGTCTTACCAGCCAGAAAGGGCTGGACCTGGTGCTTGAAGCGCTGCCGGGTCTGCTTGAGCAGGGCGGCCAGCTGGCGCTACTGGGCGCCGGCGATCCGGTGCTGCAGGAAGGTTTCCTCGCCGCAGCCGCCGAACACCCGGGCAAAGTGGGTGTGCAGATTGGCTACCATGAGGCCTTCTCCCACCGCATTATGGGCGGCGCCGACGTCATTCTGGTCCCGAGCCGCTTTGAACCCTGCGGCCTGACCCAGCTGTATGGTCTGAAGTACGGGACGCTGCCGCTGGTGCGCCGCACCGGCGGTCTGGCGGACACCGTCGCTGACAGTTCGCTGGAGAATCTGGCCGATGGTCTGGCGACAGGGTTTGTCTTTGAGGACAGCAATGCGCTGTCATTGCTGCGCGCTATCCGTCGCGCCTTTGTCCTCTGGTCGCGCCCGTCGCTCTGGCGCTACGTGCAGCGTCAGGCGATGAATATGGATTTTAGCTGGCAGGTTGCCGCGAACTCCTATCGCGAACTTTATCAACGCTTGATGTAACCACTGGAGTCATTGTTATGAATGTACCCTTTAGCTATGCATCACCGACGCTGAGCGTTGAGGCGTTAAAGCATTCTATTGCCTATAAACTGATGTTTATCATCGGTAAAGATCCGGCCATCGCCAACAAGCATGAATGGCTTAACGCCACGCTGTTTGCCGTTCGCGATCGCATGGTGGAGCGCTGGCTGCGCTCCAACCGCGCGCAGCTCTCCCAGGAAGTGCGCCAGGTGTACTATCTGTCGATGGAGTTTCTGATCGGCCGCACCCTCTCGAATGCGCTGCTGTCGCTGGGCATTTATGACGATGTGAGCAGCGCGCTGGCGGAGATGGGGCTCGATCTCGAAGAGCTGATCGATGAAGAGAATGACCCCGGGCTTGGCAACGGCGGTCTGGGCCGCCTGGCGGCTTGCTTCCTTGACTCTCTGGCGGCGCTGGGTCTGCCGGGACGCGGTTACGGCATCCGCTACGACTACGGGATGTTTAAACAGAATATTGTCGATGGCCGGCAAAAAGAGTCTCCTGACTACTGGCTGGAGTACGGTAACCCGTGGGAGTTTGAGCGCCACAACACCCGCTATAAAGTGCGCTTCGGCGGCCGCATTCAGCAGGAAGGAAAGAAAACCCGCTGGATTGAGACGGAGGAGATCATTGCGGAAGCCTACGACCAGATCATCCCCGGCTTTGACACCGACGCCACCAACACGCTGCGTCTGTGGAGCGCGCAGGCCAGTAGCGAAATTAACCTCGGTAAATTCAACCAGGGCGACTACTTCGCCGCGGTAGAGGATAAAAACCACTCCGAAAACGTCTCCCGCGTGCTCTATCCGGACGACTCGACCTACTCCGGCCGCGAGCTGCGCCTGCGCCAGGAGTATTTCCTCGTGTCGGCCACGGTGCAGGATATCCTGAGTCGCCATTACATGTTGCATAAGACCTATGACAACCTGGCGGACAAGATTGCCATCCACCTGAATGACACCCACCCGGTGCTGTCGATACCGGAGCTGATGCGTCTGCTTATCGACGAACATAAGTTCAGCTGGGACGAGGCGTTTGAGGTGACCTGCCAGGTCTTCTCCTATACCAACCACACCCTGATGAGCGAAGCGCTCGAGACCTGGCCGGTGGATATGCTGGGTAAAATTCTGCCGCGCCATCTGCAGATTATCTTCGAGATTAACGACTATTTCCTCAAGACCTTGCAGGAGCAGTATCCGAACGATACCGACCTCCTCAGCCGCACCTCGATTATCGACGAGTCTAACGGCCGCCGTGTGCGGATGGCCTGGCTGGCGGTAGTGGTCAGCCACAAGGTCAACGGGGTGTCCGAGCTGCATTCCCGACTGATGGTGGAGTCACTGTTTGCCGAATTCGCCAAAATCTTCCCAATGCGCTTTATCAACGTGACCAACGGTGTGACGCCGCGCCGCTGGCTGGCGCTGGCCAACCCGCCGCTGTCGAAAGTGCTGGATGAGCATATCGGCCGCACCTGGCGGACCGATCTGAGTCAGCTTGATGAGCTGAAACAGCATATCGACTACCCGATGGTCAATCAGGCGGTGCGTCAGGCCAAGTTTGAGAACAAACAGCGGCTGGCCAGCTATATTGCTCAACAGCTCAATGTGGTGGTCAATCCGAAGGCGCTGTTTGATGTGCAGATCAAACGTATCCATGAATACAAACGCCAGCTAATGAATGTGCTGCACGTCATCACCCGCTATAACCGGATCAAGGCCGATCCGCAGGCCGAGTGGGTGCCGCGGGTGAATATTTTCGCCGGTAAGGCGGCCTCGGCCTACTACATGGCCAAGCACATTATTCACCTGATCAACGATGTGGCGGCGGTGATTAATAACGATCCGCAGATTGGCGACAAGCTGAAGGTCGTCTTTATCCCCAACTACAGCGTTAGTCTGGCGCAGCTGATCATTCCGGCGGCAGATCTGTCGGAACAGATCTCCCTCGCAGGCACTGAAGCTTCCGGCACCAGTAATATGAAGTTTGCCCTTAACGGCGCGCTGACTATCGGCACCCTTGATGGGGCAAACGTGGAGATGCAGGAGCACGTGGGGGAAGAGAATATCTTTATCTTCGGCAACACCGCGGAAGAGGTGGAGGAGCTGCGTCGCAGCGGCTATAAACCACGCGAATACTACGAGCAGGATGAAGAGCTTCACCAGGCGCTGACGCAGATCGGTACCGGCGTCTTCAGCCCGGCGGAACCGGGGCGCTACCGCGACCTGCTGGATTCGCTGATTAACTTTGGCGACCACTACCAGGTTCTGGCGGACTATCGTAGCTATGTGGACTGCCAGGATCGCGTCGACGAGCTGTATCAAAACCCGGAAGAGTGGGCCTATAAGGCGATGTTGAATATTGCCAACATGGGCTACTTCTCTTCTGACCGGACGATCCAGGAGTACGCGAAATATATCTGGCATATCGACCCGGTAAGGCTGTAAGCCAGTCAATGCAACACCACACAACACAACGGGGCCATTTGGCCCCGTTGTGTTGTGTGGTGAACGTTTTATTCGGAAAAGTGCCGGGGAGGATTCAGGCTATTGCGGGAATCTACTATTGACGTGAATTCGCCAGCAGTACGATAAATGCTCAATAAGTTTACGTTCATAGCCTATGTGGGATGTAGAAACGACGGATACGTTTGATGCCTGGTTCGAATTACAAAGTAGAGCTTTAAAAGAGGATATGTTGGCCACGATGCTCATCCTGTCTGAGTTTGCTCCGCAGCTTGGGCGCCCGTATGTTGATACGGTGAAAGATTCAACGTTTCAGAATATGAAAGAATTCCGGGTTCAGCATCATGGGCTCCCCATCCGCGCTTTTTTGCATTTGATCCTCTGCGGAAAGCTATCGTTTTATGTGCGGGCAATAAGGATGGCATGAATGAGAAACGTTTTTACAAAGAGATGATTACTCTGGCTGACAGATAATTCAGCCAACACCTGACTAAGGAGCGATAATGGTCACGCTAAAAGAACTCATGGCGAAACAGAGTCCTGATAGCCAGCAGCGTATTGCAGCGAAAGCGGCGGAGATACGCCAGTCTGTCGCTTTAAACTTGCTTCGAGAAGAGTTGCAAATGTCGCAAACAGAGATGGCTGCGGCTATGGGGGTAAAGCAGCCAACGATCGCTAAAATGGAACAGGCTGATAACGACCCTCGGCTTTCGACCCTAAAACGCTACATTGCGGCATTGGGGGGAGAACTCAGTATAAATGTCACATTGCCGACTGGAAAAAAAGTCTCGTTTAATTTGTGAACAGGTATCCGGGCCAAGCGCAAGCCATAGCCCGGGTATTTCTCTCCTGGCGCCGCGCGATGTCAGGACGCTAACGACAGTTCAGACTTTCCCGCATGCTGCGCCAGCCATTCGCTGATGCGCGCCTGCTGCTCGGCAGTCAGCCACATACCCTGTTTGGTTCGACGCCAGATGGCGTCATCCAGGCTGCGCACCCACTCGTGCTCCACCAGATATTTCAGCTCGGCTTCATAAAACTCGTGGCCGAAATCTTCCCCGAGATCGCTCAGGGCGCTGGCTTCCTTCAGGATCCACTCGCTGTTGCTCCCGTAGGTGCGGGCATAATGGCGGGCCAGTGATTCACTGATGAATGGGAAGCGACGGCGCAGTTTTGCCGCGTAGTCGTCGCGGTCGCCGCCGATATCGCCGCCGGGGAGCACCGCGGTTTTGGTCCATGCCGGGCCGATCCCTTTGTAATAGGGGGTCAGTTTTTCCAGTGCATGCTCGGCCAGTTTGCGATAGGTGGTCAGCTTGCCGCCGAAGACGGACAGCAGCGGCGCCTGACCGTTCTCATCGTGAATATCCAGGGTATAGTCGCGGGTAATGGCCTGCGGCGAATCCGACTCGTCGTCGCACAGCGGACGGACGCCGGAGTAGGTCCAGACGATATCGTCCCGGCTGAGGGTCTTTTTAAAGTGCGCGTTATAGACGTTCAGCAGATAGTTGATCTCTTTATCATCAATGGCCACCGCTTTCGGATCGCCCTTATACTCGACGTCCGTCGTGCCGATGATAGAGAACTCATCCATCCACGGAATAACAAACACTATGCGTTTATCTTCGTTCTGCAGAATATAAGCCTGTTTCTGGGTATGCACCCGCGGCACCACGATGTGGCTGCCCTTGATCAGACGGATGCCGTAAGGCGAGCGCAGATGCATCCCTTCGTCGAAGAACTGTTTGACCCATGGGCCGGTGGCATTGACTAGGCCGCGCGCCTTCCAGGTAAACTTCTCACCGCTATCAATATCTTCCGCTTCCACCACCCACAGGCCATTCTCACGTTTCGCCGAGATAGCGCGGGTGCGGGTACGCACTTCGCCGCCTTTGCGGACGACCATCTGCGCGTTGGCCAGCACCAGGCGGGCATCGTCGACCCAGCAGTCGGAATATTCGAAACCGCGCACAATTTCCGGTTTAAGTACCGATTCTGCGCCAAAACGCAACCCGGTGGATCCCGGGAGGCTGGTGCGTTTGCCCAGATGATCGTACATAAACAAGCCGATACGGATCATCCATGCCGGGCGCAGATGCGGGCGATGCGGTAGGCGAAAGCGCATCGGGAAGGCGATATGCGGGGCCATTTTTAACAACACTTCACGCTCGGCCAGCGCTTCGCTGACCAGACGGAACTCATAGTGTTCGAGGTAGCGTAGCCCGCCGTGGATCAGTTTGGAACTGGCGCTGGAGGTGGCGCAGGCGAGATCGCGCGCTTCCAGCATCAGTACGGATAAACCACGCCCGGCGGCATCTGCCGCGATACCGGCACCGTTGATGCCTCCGCCTATCACAATCAGATCTTTGGTTTCCACGTTCTTACCCTCTCACACTTTCGTTTAAGCTCATAAATGCTCGATATCGCTCACTATAGCAAACAAACGCGCTTTTGGTAACATCAAAAAAACATTTTGAAGTGATGGGTGTAACATATTGGCGTTTCTTTACCGCCTGACGGTACACTACAGGGTAAAATTGGGCCGGCCATCGCCCGTCATGACGAGAAAGAGAAGAGAATCATGGAACAGTTTGAATGCATCAATGTTGAAGAAGCGCACCAGAAACTGCATCAGCAGACGGCGGTACTGGTCGATATCCGCGATCCGCAAAGCTATGCGATGGGTCATACGCCGGGCGCGTTTCATCTGACCAACGATACGCTGGGCGCGTTTATGCGTGACAACGACTTTGACACGGCGGTGATGGTGATGTGCTATCACGGCAACAGCAGCAAGGGCGCCGCGCAGTATCTGCTGCAGCAGGGGTTTGATAAGGTCTATAGCGTTGACGGCGGGTTCGACGCCTGGCATCGCCATTTCCCGGCGGAAGTGGCGCGCGGGACGTTTTAACGACTGGCAGGTATACTATCCCCCTTTGTGTGGAATAAGCGATTCGCTGCATGTTAATGATTACCTCTTTTGCCAACCCGCGGGTGGCCCAGGCGTTTGTCGATTATATGGCGACGCAGGGGATTATCCTGACCATCCAGCAGCATACCCAGAGCGACGTCTGGCTGGCTGATGAGAGTCAGGCCGGGCGCGTCAGGGCTGAGCTGGCGCGTTTTCTCGAAAACCCGGCGGACCCGCGCTATCTGGCGGCGAGCTGGCAGTCCGGACAGACCAATAGCGGGTTGCGCTATCAGCGCTTTCCTTTCTTTGCCACGCTGCGGCATAACGCCGGTCCGTTCACCTGGGCGATTCTGCTGATCTGCATCGCGGTGTTCATCCTGCAAAATCTGCTGGGCGATCAGCCGGTGATGATTTGGCTGGCCTGGCCCTACGATCCTTCGCTGCAGTTCGAAGCCTGGCGCTATTTCAGCCATGCTTTCATGCATTTCTCGCTGATGCATATTCTCTTCAACCTGCTATGGTGGTGGTATCTTGGCGGCGCGGTGGAAAAGCGCATCGGCAGCGGCAAGCTGGTGGTGATCACCGTCATCAGCGCTCTGCTAAGCGGCTTCGTGCAGCACCAGTTTAGCGGCCCGTGGTTTGGTGGCTTGTCGGGCGTGGTCTACGCGCTGATGGGCTACGTCTGGCTGCGGGGCGAGCGCGATCCGCAGAGCGGTATTTATCTGCAGCGCGGGTTGATACTCTTCTCTTTAGTGTGGTTAATTGCTGGCTGGTTTGATGTTTTCGGCATGGCGATCGCCAACGGCGCGCACGTGGCTGGTCTGGCGACCGGCCTGGCGATGGCGTTTGTTGATACCTTACATGGGCGAAAACGCGCATAAAGACTTACCGACAGGGGTCGGGTAGGCGACATTTTTCCAGGGATATTTCATGAAACAAACACAACGTCATGACGCCATTATCGAGCTGGTAAAAAAACAGGGTTACGTCAGCACGGAAGAGCTGGTTGAGCAGTTCGCGGTAAGCCCGCAGACCATCCGCCGCGACCTGAACGATTTAGCCGAACAGAAAATGATCCTCCGCCATCACGGCGGCGCGGCGCTGCCCTCCAGCTCGGTGAACACCTCCTGGCACGATCGCAAAGCGACCCAGACGGCGGAGAAAGAGCGTATCGCCCGGCGGGTGGCCAGCGAGATCCCGGACGGGGCGACGCTGTTTATTGATATCGGCACCACGCCGGAAGCGGTGGCGCACGCCCTGCTCGATCACAACGATCTGCGGATTGTGACCAATAACCTTAACGTCGCCAACACGCTGATGGTGAAAGAGGACTTTCGCATTATTCTCGCCGGCGGCGAACTGCGTAGCCGGGACGGCGGGATCATCGGGGAAGCCACCCTCGACTTTATCTCGCAGTTCCGCCTCGACTTCGGCATTCTCGGCATCAGCGGCGTAGACAGCGATGGCTCGCTGCTGGAGTTTGATTATCATGAAGTGCGCACCAAGCGGGCGATCATTGAGAATTCACGCCACGTGATGCTGGTGGTGGACCATACCAAGTTTGGCCGTAACGCGATGGTCAACATGGGCAGCATAAGTATGGTCGATGCGGTCTATACCGACGTGCTGCCGCCGGCCGGCGTGCTGAAGGTGATCACTGATAACAACCTTCAGCTGGAGCTGTGCTAAACGGCAACGGCGTCGTCAGACGCCGTATCCCATCATCTTAAGTAACTGCTGGGCATGCTGTACCGCGTCCTGCCGGTGGGCGACGCCCAGTTTCTGATACAGGTTGCGAATGTGGGTCTTGATGGTGGTGGCCGCCACGTCAAGCTCGCCGGCAATCTGCTCGTTGCTGTAACCGGAATAGATTAAGCCAAGCACCTGCCACTCGCGCTGGGTCAGCGGGCTGGTGCGGATAAGCTCCGGCACCTCCGGATGATTCAGCAGTCGCTCGACGAACCCTTCGTCAAAGTGGGCGAATTTGTGGCGATGATGCTGGTTGATGTCGCGCAGAATACGCTGGGCGCGATGCTGCTCCAGCTCCGGCAACGTGTTCAACTGGATCAGCTGGCGCAGCTGCTGGGCCATCGCCTCGCCTTCAATCACAAAGTGGTTGATAAAACCGGTGCGGTTGGCGAGCGTCAGGGCTTCCAGCAGGGCTTTCTGCGCTTCGCTCTTGCGTCCTGACTGCCAGTACAGCTGGTTGAGCAGCAGCAGGTTGCGGTTGAGATCGCTCATCAAACGCAGCGAACGCGCATTTTCGTTCAGCTCTTCCAGCACCATTTCCGCCGGTTCGAAGTCGCCCACCAGGATCTGCGCCCGGGCAATGTTGCGCCACTGGCTCTGCAGGAAGTGGTTGTTGGCGAACTCCGGCTTTGGCGTCTGGCGCAGCCAGTTGGCCGCCGCGGTTTTATCACCGGTCATCTGCCAGTAGATCACTCGCACCTTATCGGCGTTGGAGACCCAGTCGCTGTGATAGTGACCATTACCGAGCAGGTTTTCCAGCCGGTTCAGGTGGCTGCGGGCATTATCCAGATCGCCGCGCGCCAGTGAGCACTGGACCATCAGCGCCAGGCACTGCAGCTGCTGCTGCGGCTGATAGGTGGATAGCACGTCCATCCCCTGGCGGGCGCAAGCTTCAGCCTCGTCGAGGCGCGCCCATGCCCACAGCAGCTGAGAACGGATGCGCAGCAGGAACTCATGCATCGGCAACTGCTCAAGATGCTGTTCGCGTACCAGCTGGAAGGCTTTCTCCTGGCTCTCCCAGGCGGCCTGCAGGAAGCCCTGGGCGAAGAGGATTTCGCTTTGCTGAATGATGCTCCACAGGGCGTAATGCCATACGTCGTGACGGCGGGCCATCTGTTCGGTCTGCTGCATCACGGCGAGGGATTTGGTCAGCTTTCCCTTACAATGGAGAACTTCGCCATGCACCGATGTGGCGACGATGCGGCTGTAATAGTTGGCCAGCGGCAGCTCTTCCAGGGCCACCATTGACAGACGTTCCGCCTCGTCCTGGTCGCCATCGTTAATCGCCACCTGCGCGCGCAGCGCGTTGAAGTCGCCATGCATCGCGGTGTCCATTTCCACACTCATCTCCTGCTCGGCGCGCGCCAGCAGGGTATTGACTTCGCTGTAGCGATGCTGGCTCTGCATCAGCCAGGCCTGGAGCAGGATCAGGCGCGGATTTTCCAGCAGATTGGACCATGGCAGCGCCGCCAGCGACTGCTCCAGTAGCCCCAGCTCGCTATGGTTAAACATGCCCCAGGCATGATTGAGCAAGATATCGCGCAGCATTTTGGCATCGCCGGCCGCCAGCGCATGGTGGATGGCCTCGCTGGGGAAACCTTGCGCCATCCAGCTTTCCGCCGCGGCGCGGTGGATCTCCGGTAGTTCAATCGCCAGCTCCCACTGACAGCGCTGGCGCAGGAAGCTGCCAAACAGCGGGTGATAGCGGAACCATTCGCCGGAATCATCCATCCGCTGCAGGAACAGCCCCTGGCGTTCGATCTCCTCCAGCTGCATCTGGCCATTCTCTTCGCCGGTGACGCGCACGATTAACGCGTCGTTCATTGAGCGCAGCAGAGAACTCTTCAGCAAAAAGTTGCGCGTGCGGGCGTCAACGTTATCCAGCACTTCATCCACCAGATAATCCGACAGATGGCTGGCGTTAATCCCGGCGAGGCGGCGGGCGGAGTGTTGGGCGGAGGAGTTATTCTGGCGGGCGGAGAGGGCGATGAGTTGTAGCGCGGTGGCCCACCCGGCGACATCGTCGCACAGCCGGCTACTGTCGTCGGCTTCGATAGGCGATGTCAGACGACAGTCGAAAAATTGTTTCGCCTCCTGGTGGGTAAAGGCCAGCTGCTGACTGCCAATCTCCAGAAGCTGATCGCGGACGCGCAGATTGGCAATGCCCAGCTGCGGCAGGTTACGCGACAGGACCACCAGGGTCATATTCTCCGGCTGATGGCGCAGGAAAAAGCGCATCGCGTCATGGATCACCGGATTATTGATCAGATGGTAATCATCAATGACGAGATACAGCGGGCGCTGCCAGTCGGCAAGTTCAATAAACAGCTGCGCAAAAAGAGAGGAGAGACTGGCGTACTGGCGTTTTTGCACCATCGCTTCACTGGCCGCGCAGTGGTTGCCGGTAGCCTGCTGAATCGCCGCGATCAGATAGCTGGCAAAACGCTCCTGCTGGTTGTCGCCTTCGTCCAGCGAAAACCACCCAAGATCGTTTTTACCCGCGGCCCACTGAGAAATGAGCGTTGTTTTACCGTACCCGGCAGGACTGGTGATCAGCACGAGACGATAATTGTTCGCGCCGGAAAGTTTCGCCAGTAAGCGCTCACGAACCACAGTGTGTTCAAGGCGGACCGGACGACTTAATTTGGACGGAATCAACATAGTTCTACATTTCGCTGTGCAAGAGAGAGGTTGCGATTTTTTTTGCGCTTCGTAATTAATATCTAATAAGGTCGGTGATTATGAAATTTATTGCAAGTTATGTCCGAAGTTTATGCTCTTGAATTTGCTCTATGTCACAAATTTTGACATTGGCTGAGAATGGGAAAAAATCGCAGGCAGGACTGGTCGGCCGCGGTTTTCAGGCGGTAGCTGGCGGAGTGTGGGTAGATTTATTTTACGCTAAGAGTAGTTGTTTGTTTTTATTAAATTATTGTCAGCGATTTCTTAGAAGTAATCTTTTTTGCGGGTCAATGCGATGAAAGGTGCTTATTTCTTCAGGGGCCTCTATTTATTTTGTTAATAACGTGGCGAGGAACTGGAAGATTTTTTACGCGTATTGGCCTGTAACAAATTTTTAGCTACCGGAGGTAACCTCTCGATTGTCATATCGCGGTGATTTTTACAGCATATTTTTGCCTTCTCACCCACACTATAGTGTTCAGGATCACACTTTTCGCTCATCCCCGCCACTCCTCCCTGTCTAATCCCCGTCAGGATGAGGACGATGAATCGGGAGGTCGGCACACTAGCGCCATCGTTTTAGTAAAGGACCCGGATCTCATTATGTCACAGACTACATTTAACAAAGCTCAGTTTCAGGCTGCACTGACGCGTCAGTGGCAGCATTTTGGTTTACAGTCCGCTTCCGAGATGACACAGCGTCAATGGTGGCGCGCAGTCAGCGGAGCGTTGGCGGAACTCCTGGCGGCGCAGCCGGTAGCGAAACCGGCGCAAGGACAGCGTCACGTTAACTACATCTCAATGGAGTTTCTGATTGGTCGTCTGACCGGCAACAACCTGCTCAACCTGGGCTGGTACGAGGGCGTCAGCGACGCGCTGAAAGGCTACGATGTCAACCTCACCGATCTGCTGGAAGAAGAGACTGACCCGGCGCTGGGTAACGGCGGCCTGGGACGTCTGGCAGCCTGCTTCCTCGACTCCATGGCGACGGTGGGGCAGTCGGCGACCGGTTACGGTCTCAACTACCAGTATGGCCTGTTCCGCCAGTCATTTGACGATGGCCAGCAGATGGAAGCCCCTGACGACTGGGGGCGCAGCAGCTACCCGTGGTTCCGTCATAACGAAGCGCTGGATGTCCAGGTAGGTATCGGCGGGAAAGTCAGCAAAAACGGCGAATGGCAGCCGGCGTTCGTCATTACCGGCGAAGCCTGGGACCTGCCGGTGCTTGGCTATCGCAACAACGTCGCCCAGCCGCTGCGTCTGTGGCAGGCCAAACACGCTCATCCGTTCAACCTGACCAAATTCAACGATGGCGATTTCCTGCGCGCCGAGCAGCAGGGCATCGACGCGGAAAAACTGACCAAGGTGCTGTACCCGAACGACAACCATCAGGCCGGTAAAAAACTGCGCCTGATGCAGCAGTACTTCCAGTGCGCCTGCTCAGTGGCCGATATCCTGCGCCGTCATCATCTGGCAGGCCGCAAGTTGGCCGAACTGGCGGATTACGAAGTGATCCAGCTGAACGATACGCACCCGACCATCGCCATCCCGGAGCTGCTGCGCGTGCTGATCGACGAGCACCAGCTGAGCTGGGACGACGCCTGGGCGATCACCAGCAAAACCTTTGCTTACACCAACCACACCCTGATGCCGGAAGCGTTGGAATGCTGGGATGAGAAGCTGGTAAAAGCGCTGCTGCCGCGCCATATGCAGATCATTAAAGAGATCAACGACCGCTTTAAACAGCTGGTGGACAAAACCTGGCCGGGCGATAAGCAGGTCTGGGCGAAGCTGGCGGTGGTGCATGACAAACAGGTTCGGATGGCCAACATGTGCGTGGTGGGCGGCTTTGCTGTCAACGGCGTGGCGGCGCTGCACTCGGATCTGGTGGTAAAAGATCTGTTCCCGGAATATAACCAGCTGTGGCCGAACAAATTCCATAACGTGACCAACGGCATCACGCCGCGCCGCTGGATCAAGCAGTGCAACCCGGCGCTGGCCTCGCTGCTGGATGAGACGCTGAAAAAAGAGTGGGCCAATGACCTCGACCAGCTGATCAACCTGGAAAAATATGCTGACGATGCGGCGTTCCGTCAGACTTATCGCGATATCAAGCAGGCCAACAAAGTTCATCTGGCTGAGTTTGTGAAGCAGCGTACCGGGATTGAGATCAACCCGCAGGCGATCTTCGATATCCAGATCAAACGTCTGCACGAGTATAAGCGTCAGCACCTTAACCTGCTGCATATCCTTGCGCTGTACAAAGAGATCCGCGAAAACCCGCAGTCCGACCGCGTACCGCGCGTCTTCCTGTTCGGCGCGAAAGCGGCGCCGGGCTACTATCTGGCGAAAAACATTATTTTTGCCATCAATAAGGTAGCGGAAGCGATCAACAACGACCCGAAAGTCGGCGATAAGCTGAAGGTGGTCTTCCTGCCGGACTATTGTGTATCGGCAGCAGAAAAACTGATCCCGGCGGCGGATATCTCCGAGCAGATCTCCACCGCGGGTAAAGAAGCCTCTGGCACCGGCAACATGAAGCTGGCGCTGAACGGCGCGCTGACCGTCGGGACGCTGGATGGCGCTAACGTGGAAATCGCTGAGCAGGTGGGCGAGGAGAACATCTTTATCTTCGGCCACACGGTTGAAGAGGTGAAAGCCCTGAAAGCGAAAGGCTACGATCCGCTGAAATGGCGTAAAAAAGACAAGCTGCTCGATGCGGTGCTTAAGGAGCTGGAGAACGGCACCTACAGCAACGGCGACAAGCATGCCTTCGATCAGATGCTGCACAGCCTGCTGCAGGGCGGCGATCCGTACCTGGTGCTGGCCGATTTCGAAGCCTACGTAGCGGCGCAAAAACGGGTAGATGAGCTGTATCGCGACGAGGAGGCCTGGACCCGCGCGGCTATCCTCAACACCGCGCGCTGCGGCATGTTCAGCTCCGACCGCTCGATCCGCGATTATCAGCAACGTATCTGGCAGGCGAAACGCTAAAGGAAGGCCTATGGAGAGTAAACGCCTCGATAATGCCGCGCTGGCGGCGGGCATCAGCCCCAGCTATATCAACGCGCACGGCAAGCCGCAGTCTATCGCGGCTGTCACCAAACAGCGCCTGCTGGATGCGATGCATCGCTCTACCGCCGCCACGAAAGTGGCGGTTAACCCGCTGCCGAACGTGAAAATTTTCACTCACGGCAAAAAAATGTCGCTGCCGGTGGCAGGACGCGGTGAGTATCAGTGGATCCTGACTACTGAGGACGGTAAGCAGTATCAAGGGAAAACCCGCGGCGGCGAGACGCTGCCGCTGCCGGCCAAACTGCCGGAGGGGTACCACTCCCTGACCCTCACCCAGGAGGGGGAGCGCTGGCACTGCCGGACTATCGTCGCGCCAGCGCGCTGCTATGAGCCGCAGCCGCTGAAAGAGGGGAAAAAGCTGTGGGGCACCTGCGTGCAGCTGTATACCCTGCGCTCAGAGAAAAACTGGGGGATCGGCGATTTTGGCGATCTGCGGGCCATGCTGCCGGAAATCGCCCGCCGCGGCGGGTCGTTTATTGGCCTTAACCCGATTCATGCCCTCTATCCGGCGAACCCGGAGAGCGCCAGCCCCTATAGCCCGTCTTCACGTCGCTGGCTGAACGTTATTTATATCGACGTCAACGCGGTTGAAGATTTCCAGCGTAGCGAAGAGGCGCAGGCGTGGTGGCAGTCTCCGGCAACGCAGCAGGCACTGCAGGCGGCGCGGGAAACGGACGATGTGGATTATACCGCCGTCACTACGCTGAAAATGACCGCGCTGCGTATGGCGTGGAAACAATTCTCTCGTCGTGAAGATGAGCAGATGACAGCGTTCCGCGAGTTTGTTCTGCGCGAAGGGGAAAGCCTCTACTGGCAGGCGGCTTTCGATGCGCTGCACGCCTGGCAGGTACAACAGGACCCGCTGCGCTGGGGCTGGCCCGCCTGGCCGAAGGCCTTTCAGGATATCGACAGCCCGGAGGTGAGAGCCTTCTGCGTTGAGCATGAGGATGACGTCAGTTTCTATCTCTGGCTGCAGTGGCTGGCCTGGAGTCAGTTTGCCGCCTGCTGGGAAACCAGCCAGCGTGACGGCATGCCGATCGGCCTCTACCGCGACCTGGCGGTGGGCGTCGCCGAGGGCGGGTCGGAAACCTGGTGCGATCGTGAACTGTACTGCCTGAAAGCATCCGTAGGCGCGCCGCCGGATATTCTGGGCCCGCTGGGCCAGAACTGGGGCCTGCCGCCGATGGATCCGCATATCATTGCCGCCCGCGCCTATGAGCCGTTTATCGACCTGCTGCGCGCTAATATGCAGAACTGCGGCGCGCTGCGCATCGATCACGTGATGTCTGTGCTGCGTCTGTGGTGGATCCCATATGGTGAAACCGCCGACCATGGCGCTTACGTTCAGTATCCGGTCGACGATCTGCTGTCGCTTCTGGCGCTGGAAAGCCAGCGTCATCGCTGCATGGTGATCGGTGAAGATCTGGGCACGGTACCGGTGGAGATCGTCAGCAAGTTACGCAACAGCGGCGTCTATTCTTATAAGGTGCTCTATTTTGAGAGTGATGCAGAGAAAACGTTCCGCGCGCCGGCGCTGTACCCGGAGCAATCAATGGCTGTGGCGACGACGCACGACCTGCCCACTCTTCGCGGCTACTGGGAAAGCGGCGATCTGACGTTAGGTAAAGCGCTGGGCCTCTATCCTGATGAGGTGGTGCTGCGCGGACTGTACCAGGACCGCGAGCTGGCGAAGCAAGGGCTGCTGGACGCGCTGCATAAGTACGGCTGTCTGCCCAAGCGCGCCGGCCATAAGGCCTCGCTGATGAGCATGACGGGGATCCTCAACCGGGGGATGCAGCGTTATATTGCCGACAGCAACAGCGCCCTGCTGGGCCTGCAGCCGGAAGACTGGCTGGAGATGGCGACGCCGGTTAACATTCCGGGCACCAGCACCGAGTACCCGAACTGGCGCCGGAAGCTGTCCGTCACCCTGGAGCAGATGTTTGCCGATGAACGGGTCAATAAGCTGATTAAGGATCTGGATAAACGGCGCAAGGCGGCGAGCAAGAAAGCCGCCTCCTGATAACTTCCTGCCGCGCGCTCCTCTGCGCGGCGAAGAGCATGTCCGATAAAAAAGGCCGGCCCGCTTCACGCGGACCGGCCTTTTTCTGTGGCGGGAGTGACCTTACACCACCATCCCCAGCAGCAGACAGCCCACCAGGCCGCAGACTGAGATAATGGTTTCCAGCACCGACCAGGACTTGATGGTCTCGCCGATGGTCAGGTTAAAGTACTCTTTGAACAGCCAGAAGCCCGGATCGTTGACGTGGGAGAAGATAACGCTGCCGGAGCCAACGGCGATAACCATCAGCTCCGGGCTGACGCCGGTGGTGGCGATCAGCGGCGCGGCGATCCCGCCCGCGGTGATGGCGGCTACGGTCGCCGAACCCAGCGCGATACGCAGCACCGCGGCGATAGACCACGCCATAAACAGCGGAGACATGTTCGATTCGTGCATGATAGAGGCGATGTATTTATCCATGCCGCTATCCACCAGCACCTGCTTGAAGGCACCGCCGCCGCCGATAATCAACAGCATCATGGCGATGATTTTAATCGAAGAGGTCAGGGTATCGTTGATCTGCTCCATGGAGCGGCCGCGGTTCAAACCGAAGGTGAACAGGGCAATCAGTACCGCAATCAGGGTGGCCATCACCGGGTCGCCGAAGAACTCGGCAATTGGCAGGAAGGCGTGGCCTTTCGGCAGGATCATCTCAGCCACGGCGCGCATCGCCATCAGGATCACCGGAACCAGCGAGGTCCAGACGCTGACGCCAAAGCCTGGCATCTCTTCTTCAGTGAACACTTTCGGGTTATGCAGGCCTTCCGGGATCGGCTTATCTATCCCTTTCAGGAAGCGCGCAAACACCGGTCCCGCCAGGATAACCGTCGGGATAGCCAGAATGGTGCCGTAGAGCAGCGTTTTGCCCATATCGGCATGGAAGATGGTGGCGATCGCGGTCGGACCCGGATGCGGCGGCAGGAAGCCGTGGGTGACGGAGAGCGCGGCTGCCATCGGTACGCCGACGTACAGCAACGGAATACGGGCCGAGGCGGCGATGGTGAACACCAGCGGCAGCATCAGCACGAAGCCCACTTCATAGAACAGGGCGAAGCCAACGGTGAAGCCGGTCAGGACCACCGCCCACTGAATATGCTTCTTACCGAACTTATTGATAAGCGTGGTGGCGATACGCTGGGCGCCGCCGCAGTCTGCCAGCAGCTTACCGAGCATAGCGCCGAAGCCCATGATCAGCGCGAGGCTGCCAAGGGTGCCGCCAACGCCGTTTTTGATGGAGACGATCACTTTATCCAGTGGCATACCCTGCATTAATCCGACGGCGAGCGCCACCAGAACCAGCGCAATGAAGCCGTTCATTTTGAAACGGATCATTAACAGCAACAACAGGGCAACCCCGATAGCAACGATGACTAATGGCATGATTTACCTGGCCTTAATTTGTTATGGGTAACGTCAAAGTTCGAACCTGTAGAGCATCCGCTCCGTCAGGGAGCAAAATAGTCTGGCGCCGTAAACGCTTGCATTATCCTTACCCAGAGAAAGGATAGCTGGCTATTTTTTTGCCGGTGGCGCCTGAAATGGATGATACGGGTAACATGTGAGGGTTGAGAATCACCTGACGGGGGAAAATGTTAAATATGAGACTTAAGTCATACTCTTTCCCCGGTTTTTGCCGGTCATTTAGCGGGAGATGTTGCGCGGTAACACAGAAAGGGCCAGGGAGGACCGGCGGCAGGCTGCCGCCGGAGGAAGGGCTTAGTAGTAGGAGTGCTCGCCGCGCTGATGCTCGGTCAGATCGCGAACCCCTTTCAGCTCCGGAAACTCGTTCAGCAGCTGTTTTTCAATACCTTCTTTCAGGGTCACGTCGACCATCGAGCAGCCGTTGCATCCGCCGCCGAACTGCAGGATAGCCAGACCGTCGTCGGTGATCTCCATCAGCGATACGCGGCCGCCGTGGCCCGCCAGCTGCGGGTTAATCTGCGACTGCAGCAGGTACTCGACGCGCTCCATCAGCGGGGCATCGTCAGAGACTTTGCGCATTTTGGCGTTCGGCGCTTTCAGCGTCAGCTGCGAGCCGAGCTGGTCAGTGACGAAATCAATTTCAGCGTCTTCCAGATAGGGCGCGCTGAGCTCATCGACATAGGCGGTCAGCTGTTCAAATTTCAGCGCCGTGTCGGTGTCTTCCACCGCATCCGGTGGGCAGTAGGATACGCCGCACTCAGCGTTTGGGGTGCCGGGATTAATCACAAATACGCGAATTTGCGTCCCTTCTTCCTGATTTGCCAGCAGTTTGGCAAAGTGCGCTTGTGCAGCATCGGAAATACGGATCATAGCGTTGGCCTAATAGTTGACTATTTTACTGGGTTATAATACGCCCATCAGCGGGGGTCTACAAGGTACGGCACAAACACCATACCTGAACCGTCGCGGCGCCGTTTCGCAAAAGCAGGCGGGATATCTCGGCGACGGTGCTGCCGGTCGTGACGACATCATCCACCAGAGCGATATGGAGTCCCTGCACGGCAAATTCAAGCTGAAAGGCATTTTTCAGGTTCTGCCTGCGCTGGCGGGCATTGAGCGAATGTTGGACGGCGCCGGCTCGCTGGCGAGTCAGGCCTTCGCGATGCCAGACGCATCTTCGCCAGCGGGCTAACGGTCGGCACAGTTCGTCGCACTGATTATAACCCCGGCGCCAGCGACGGCGATGCCATAGCGGCACGCCGACCAGAGCGTCTACTGGCGGCAAATCGTCACGCTGCAGAAGGCGCTGCAGCAGCAGACGCGCGAGGGCGGGGCCCAGCTCCGGGCGATGGTGAAACTTCAGCTGCTGCACCAGACCGCTCAGCGGCGGGCGATAGTCATTGACCGCCACCAGCCGATGCCAGGGAGGCGGCTTTTGCAGGCAGCGGCCGCAGGGGTGACGGGATGCCGCCGCCGGCAGGCCGCACTGCGGGCAGAGCGGGGGACAGGCGAGCAGGGCGCGGCTGCAGCGGGAGCAGATCCCCCAGCGGGCGACTGCCAGCGGCATTTGGCATAGCCAGCATAAGCTGTGTGCTGTTAGCATATTTGGCCTTCTGTCCAGTAAAAAGAGAACGGTAACGGATGAACGACATCTGGTGGCAAACAATCGGCGAAGGAGATTGTCATCTTGTGCTGCTGCACGGCTGGGGGCTGAACGCTCAGGTATGGGATTGCATCACGCCGCAGCTGGCTTCGCATTTTACCCTCCACCTGGTGGATCTGCCGGGCTATGGCCGCAGCGGCGGGTTTGGGGCGATGTCGCTGGAGGCGATGGCGCAGCGGGTGCTGGAGCAGGCCCCTCCACAGGCGGTGTGGCTGGGCTGGAGCTTGGGCGGGCTGGTGGCCAGCCAGGTCGCGATTATGCGTCCGGAACGCGTGCAGGCGCTGGTGACGGTTGCCTCTTCCCCCTGTTTCGCGGCTCGTGACGACTGGCCCGGCATCAAGCCCGAGGTGCTGGCCGGATTTCAGCAGCAGCTGAGCGACGATTTCCAGCGCACCGTCGAGCGATTCCTCGCCCTGCAAACCATGGGCACAGAGAGCGCGCGTCAGGATGCGCGGGCGTTAAAGCAGGCGGTGCTCTCGCTGCCGATGCCTTCTGCCGAGGCGCTGAATGGCGGACTGGAGATCCTCAGAACCGTCGATCTGCGTCAGGCGCTGGTCAGGCTGCCGATGCCGTTTCTGCGGTTGTATGGCCGGCTGGATGGACTGGTGCCGCGCAAGATCGTCCCGTTGCTGGATGACCTGTGGCCGGAAAGCGAGTCAATCCTCTTCGATAAGGCCGCGCATGCGCCGTTTGTTTCCCATCCCGCGGCCTTCTGCGAGCCGCTGCTGGCGCTGAAGACGCGGCTGGGGTAATTTTTTTTGCCGCGCCATGGTAAAAGGGCCATTCCTAGCAATACTTAGGTTGTTACGGTGGTTGATTATTTCAATCCGCCACCGTGACCTACAATAACAACCTTATGGAGAGTAGAGGCTATGAAACTTGTTACAGGAATGGTTGCATCTCTGGTGATAGGCACCCTCTCTTTCGGCGCATTCGCCGCGAAAGAGATCCCAAAAGAAGACGTGGCGAAGATGAATCTGACCAAGGTCGGTAGCATTACGACCTCCAGGACGACGTCGCCGATGGATGCCCGCCGCGATCTGTCGAAAAAAGCCGATGAGCTGGGTGGGAAATACTTTGTGGTGATTGCCGGGCAGAAAAACGAAAAAACCGTACACGCGAACGCTGACGTTTATAAATAATCCAGTCATAAGAAAACGGGCCTGCTGGCCCGTTTTTCATAGCTGTCTTACTCGTTTTACCTCGTTGCGCGACCAGGCCTGACTCCTTTCATCGCAGCGCCCACCACTCCTGCCGGCACGCCGCTTTCCCTTCAGGGCAACTTTTACAGCTGCCGGAGAGGCAGCCCTCGCTCGTTTCGCTGATCCGGACCACCTTACCCATGGCTTCCATTCGCTCAAGCATGGCGTCAATCAGCGGCTGAGGCGTCTGCAGGCGAGCACTGAGCTGTTTCGCCTCCATGCGGCCCTGCAGGGCCAGCATATCGCGGACTTCCATTAACGACGCCACAGTCCCTCCTTAGTGGCAATCGCCAGCCGGGCTGGAACAGCAGGAGGCCGGCGTTTTTCGCGTGGCCAGCAGCGAGACGTCCACCCGGCTGCGCGCCCGGCGCAACAGGCCGAAGAGCACCACGTTGAACAACACTACCGCCAGGATACATACCAGGCTGTAGCGCGGGTGATCGCTAAAGCTAACGGTCTGGTAATAGAGCGTCGAGAGCGAATAGGCGATATTCAGCCCCCACAGGATGGAGAAGGTCATCCAGCCGCGGCTTGATTCGCGGGCGATGGCGCCCATCACCGAGATGCAGGGAATATAGAGCAGGACGAAGATCAGGTAGCTGTATGCCGCCGCTGCGCTGCCAAATTTACTGCCCATCACCCCCATGGCGCCGGTGGCCATTTCGCCATCGCCTTTGCTGGCTTCGATGGGGTTGGCCAGGACGCTGAGGCTGAAGGTGTCTTTCAGTCCCTGCCATGTCTCATCGACGGCAGCGAGCAGTTCTTCGCCGAGACTGAAGGTCTGTGGATTGAATTCCTCATTCTGGATATCTTCGGCGGTATAGAGGGTGTTCAGCGTACCCACTACCACTTCTTTCGCCATCGCGCCGGTAAACAGGCCGACGGTGGCCTGCCAGTTATCTTCATGCACGCCGATCGGTTTAAACACCGGCGTAATGACCCTGCTCACCGAGGCCAGCGCGGAGTCGTTGATGTTGTCGACGACCTTACCGCTCAGTGAGAAACTGTTCAGCGCGCTGAGGAAGATGCTGACGATGACGATCACCTTCCCGGCGCGCAGCACAAAGCCTTTCAGGCGCTGCCAGGTCTGGATAATCAGACTTTTGATATGCGGAACGTGGTACACCGGCAGCTCCATCACGAACGGCGAGGCTTCGCCGCGCATAATGGTGTGCTTCAACATCAGGCCGGTGAGAATCGCCATCACAATGCCCAGCACATAGAGCGAGAAGACCGCCAGCGCGCCGTTCTGCCCAAAGAAGGCGGCCGCGAAGACGGCGAAGATCGCCAGCCGCGCGCCGCAGGACATAAACGGCGCCATCATAATGGTCATCAGACGCTCGCGCGGCGCGTCAAGGGTGCGGGCGCCCATCACCGACGGCACGTTGCAGCCAAAACCGACAATCAGCGGGACGAAGGATTTCCCCGGCAGGCCGAGGGCTTGCATCAGGCGATCCATCACAAAGGCGGCGCGCGCCATGTAGCCGGAGTCCTCAAGGAAGGAGAGAAACAGATACATCATGCCGATCTGCGGCACCAGCGGCAGCACGGTGTTGATACCGCCGCCGATCCCCTGGGCGAGGAACACGGTCAGCCAGTCCGGGAAGTGCAGGGTGTAACCCAGCCATTGAATGCCATGCACAAAGATCGCGACTGAGCCGGCATCGAAAATCGGCTGCAGCGCGCCGCCGATGTTGATCGCCAGCAGGAACATCAAGTACATGACAAAGAGAAAAATCGGCAACCCGAGGAAGCGGTTGAGGATCACTTTGTCCATCGCGGCGGTGAAGCGGCTTGGTTCGGCGGTCAGGGTATTGCTGACGGCGTCGCAAATGGCGGCGATGGTCTGATAGCGCGCGTCAGCGATGTGCAGCGCCGGGTCGTCGATCTCGTCGCTGAGATTCGCCAGGGCGATATCCAGTTTATCGGCGGCGTCGCCGGCATAGGCCCGGCTGTAGATATCGCCCTCCAGCATCTGCAGACCCAGCCAGCGCCGCTGCCGGGTCGGGATCTGCGCTGACATCTGCTGCGCCAGCAGGTCAGCTTCGCGCAGCAGCGGCTGCGGATAGTGGACCAGCTCAAGATCGCTGTTCGCCTGATGACGGTCGAGGGCGATCTTCAGCGCTTCGATCCCCCGTCCGCGAGTCGATACCAGCGGAATGACCGGGCAACCGAGACGGGCGGCGAGGGCGTCGATATCGATCCGCACCTGCTGCTTTTCGGCGATATCCAGCATGTTCAGCGCGACGACGCAGGGGATCCCCAGCTCGAGCAGCTGCAGCGTCAGATAGAGGTTGCGCTCGAGGTTGGAGGCATCGACCACGTTAATCAGCATGTCGGCGTCGCCGCTCAGGATGTAGTGGCAGGCAATCTGCTCGTCCAGCGAGGTCTGCGAGGAGATGGTGGTCAGGGAGTAGGTTCCCGGGAGGTCGACCAGCGTGACCTGGTGGTCAGTGGTGGCGAAAATCCCCTCTTTACGCTCAACGGTCACCCCAGCCCAGTTGCCCACGCGCTGGCGAGCGCCGGTCAGCTGATTAAATAAGGTGGTCTTGCCGGAATTAGGATTACCAATTAAACCAACGGTTAATTTTTGCATATTTCAGACTCTTGTGCCGGGCCAGCCGTTATTGTGCAACCGCTTCCAGTTCGATTAAGGCGAGATCTTTTTTGCGTAATACCAGACTGACGCGTCGGGTTTCAATATGAACAGGATCGCCGAGCGGCGCCACGCGAACCACATGAAAAGAGGAACCGGGCAGCATGCCGAGGGAGAGCAGTTTCTGACGGTATGCTGGGCTAATATCGCGAGAAAAACCGGTAATTTTCCACGCACTATCAGGTGTGAATTGCATAGGGCCTACTTGTCTATCGCTAACCGAAGAAGAATTTTCCGGACGCCTGGAGGCAGTTGCGCCGGGGACCGTAGCCAACGAAAAAAGAAAAAAACGTTCTGTAATCGATGATAATGAGAATGGTTTTTATCATCAATACATATGATGCGCTGCAGGCTATTTTTAAAGTGAAAATCACCTTTTTATTGATATGCCGCAAAGTCAGCCTGTAATCAAAAATGCGCGAAATATTATTTCGGCGATCTAATGTTTAATTAAGGTTTCTGAAGTTAACGAAATGAAAATATTAATTTCGCTGCCTTTCAGGCATGGAATAAAAGCAGGTTATCAGAAACAACTGAACCTGTTTTGTGTGTGATGGCGATGGCCTGGTCATGAAAAAAAACTGCCCCTGAAAAAGGGGCAGGGAGAGTTTAGCGTTTTTTACCCATCGCTGCGGCGAGGGCATCCATCATCGCGCTGTTGCCGGCAGGCTGCGCCTCGCGACCGCGGGGTTTGGCGGCTTTCGCGGCCGGGCGATTTCCCTGCGGGCGCTCCTGACCACCGCCGCGGCGGGCGTTGCTGTCGCCCGGCTGCTCGTCGAGACGCATGGTCAGGGCGATACGCTTACGCGGCAGATCAACTTCCATCACTTTGACCTTGACGATGTCGCCCGCTTTCACCACGGTGTGCGGATCCTCAACAAACCGGTCAGAAAGCGACGAAATGTGTACCAGTCCGTCCTGATGAACGCCGATATCAACAAACGCGCCGAAGTTGGTGACGTTGGTGACGGCACCTTCCAGAATCATTCCCGGCAGCAGGTCATTCATGGTCTCCACACCATCGGCGAACTTCGCGGTCTTAAACTCCGGACGGGGATCGCGGCCCGGTTTTTCCAGCTCTTTGATAATGTCGGTGACCGTCGGGACGCCAAACTTCTCATCGGTGAAGTCCACTGCCTTCAGGTGGCGCAGCGCACTGCTATTGCCCATCAGATCTTTTAGCGCCTGCTGGGTGGCGGCCAGAATACGTTCGACCACCGGGTAAGCTTCCGGGTGAACGGTGGAGGCATCCAGCGGGTTGTCGCCGTGGTTGATACGCAGGAAGCCCGCGCACTGTTCAAAGGCTTTCGGCCCCAGACGGCTGACTTTCAGCAGCTGCTGGCGGTTCTGGAACTGACCATTCTCGTCGCGCCAGGCGACGATGTTCTGCGCCATCATGCGGGTCAGGCCGGCGACGCGGGTCAGCAGCGGAACGGAGGCGGTGTTCAGGTCAACGCCGACGGCGTTCACACAGTCTTCCACCACCGCGTCCAGCTTACGCGCCAGCTGGGTCTGGCTGACGTCGTGCTGATACTGGCCGACGCCAATGGATTTCGGGTCGATTTTCACCAGTTCGGCCAGGGGATCCTGCAGACGGCGGGCGATGGAGACCGCGCCGCGCAGCGACACGTCGAGGTCCGGAAACTCCTGCGCCGCCAGCTCGGAGGCGGAGTAAACGGAAGCCCCGGCTTCACTGACGATCACCTTCTGGGCGGTGACCTTCGGGAACTGTTTCTGCACGTCGAGGAAGAAACGCTCGGTTTCACGCGAGGCGGTACCGTTGCCGATGGCCACCAGCTCAACGTTGTACTTCTCACACAGCGCGGCGACGGCGACGGCCGCTTTGGCGGCCTGGCCGGTGTGGGGATAGATGGTATCGGTAGCGACCAGTTTACCGGTGGCGTCGACGACGGCCACTTTCACCCCGGTGCGCAGGCCCGGATCGAGTCCCATGGTGGCGCGCAGCCCGGCGGGCGCGGCCATCAGCAGATCGTGCAGGTTGCGGGCGAAGACGTTGATTGCCTCGTCCTCCGCGCGTTCGCGCACGGTGCCCATCAGCTCGGTTTCGAGATGCATCAGGACTTTGATCCGCCAGGTCCAGCTGACGACGCCTTTACGCCAGCTGTCCGCCGGGGCGTTATTCAGGCGCAGGCCCAGGTGGTCGATAATAATTTGCTCGCCGTGGCTCTCTTTCGGCGGCTCGTCAAACTGCGGGTCAGCGTTTAAAGAGAGCTGCAGGACGCCTTCGTTGCGACCGCGGAACATCGCCAGCGCGCGATGCGACGGCACGGTGGCGATCGGTTCATGGTGATCGAAGTAGTCGCGGAATTTAGCGCCTTCCTCTTCTTTACCGCTGACGACGGTGGAGACCAGGTGGGCGTTTTTCCACAGATAGTCACGGACCTTCGCCAGCAGCGCGGCGTCTTCGGCAAACCGCTCCATCAGAATATAGCGCGCGCCGTCCAGGGCCGCTTTGCTGTCGGCTACGCCCTTATCGGCATCAATATATTTTGCGGCCTCCGCTTCCGGATCGTGGGCCGGTTCGTTCCACAGCAGGTCAGCCAGCGGTTCGAGCCCGGCTTCGATAGCGATCTGCCCGCGTGTACGGCGCTTCGGCTTGTAGGGCAGGTAGAGATCTTCCAGTTCGGTTTTGCTGAGCGTGGTGTTGATGGCTTTTTCCAGCGCGTCGGTCAGTTTGCCCTGTTCAGCGATGGATTTGAGGATCGCCTGACGACGGTCTTCGAGTTCGCGCAGATAGCCGAGGCGAGTTTCCAGATTACGCAGCTGCGTGTCATCCAGACCGCCGGTGACTTCTTTACGATAACGTGCAATAAACGGCACGGTGTTCCCTTCATCAAGCAGGCGAACGGCAGCTTCTACCTGTTCGGCTCTGGCCTGAAGTTCACCCGCAATAATGCGGCAGAGCGAATCATTCATCATGGCTTTTAATTCATCTTTAGGGTCAAAAAACAGGGACTAGTTATACGGACTGACGGCTAAAAATACCAGCCGCGCCGGGCGTCTCTCGGAAAGTTCTTGTCTATTTAACGTATTCGATCTCGTTGACATACCAGCTGGCTTCGCCCGCCGGCGTGTTGACGATGGCCAGATCGCCAACCTCTTTTTTTAACAGTGCGCGCGCCATCGGCGAGTCGATGGAGATATAGTCTTTGCGGCCAAAAATTTCATCGTAACCGACGATGCGAAAGCGCTTGATATCGCCTTCATCGTTTTCAATCTCTACCCAGGCGCCGAAGAAGACTTTACCTTCCTGTTGCGGCGAGTAATCGACGATTTTCAACTGTTCCAGACATTTGGTCAGATAGCGGACCCGGCGATCGATCTCCCGCAGGCGCTTTTTGTTGTACTGGTAGTCCGCGTTCTCGCTGCGGTCGCCGAGGCTGGCGGCCCAGGTCACCTTTTTGGTCACTTCCGGACGCTCCTGGCGCCACAGGTAGTCCATCTCCTGCTTCAGTTTTTCATATCCCTCGCGGGTGATCAGCGGCGTTTTCATCGTGAGTTCAACCTTCTGACTGTCTGTCGTTGCGCACAATTTGTAGCGCGTAATAATACCGACAGGATAAATACTGTGTCTTATGATTAAATGTATACTTAACCTGCTGTTAAATATGCTTTGTAACAATTTAGCCTGGAATATATACCAGATTTAGCTGGTGAGCGCGCCGGGCTTTTTTGAGAATACGCACTGACTATTGCAGTGAACCTTTGGGAGTACAAACAATGCAAGAGAATTATAAGATTCTGGTTGTGGATGACGACATGCGCCTGCGTGCGCTGCTCGAGCGTTATCTGACCGAGCAGGGCTTCCAGGTTCGTAGCGTGGCGAACGCCGAACAGATGGATCGTCTGTTAACCCGTGAATCCTTCCACCTGATGGTGCTGGATCTGATGCTGCCGGGCGAAGATGGTCTCTCTATCTGCCGTCGTCTGCGCAGCCAGAGTAACCCGATGCCGATCATTATGGTGACGGCGAAAGGCGAAGAGGTCGATCGGATCGTGGGTCTGGAGATCGGGGCTGACGACTATATTCCGAAGCCGTTTAACCCGCGCGAACTGCTGGCCCGCATCCGGGCGGTGCTGCGCCGCCAGGCGAACGAGCTGCCGGGCGCGCCGTCGCAGGAAGAGGCGGTTATCGCCTTTGGTAAATTCAAACTGAATTTAGGCACCCGCGAGATGTTCCGTGAAGACGAGCCGATGCCGTTGACCAGCGGCGAATTCGCGGTCCTGAAGGCGCTGGTGAGCCATCCCCGTGAGCCGCTGTCGCGCGATAAGCTGATGAACCTCGCCCGCGGCCGCGAATACTCTGCGATGGAGCGCTCCATCGACGTACAGATCTCCCGCCTGCGCCGCATGGTGGAAGAGGACCCGGCGCATCCGCGCTACATCCAGACCGTCTGGGGTCTGGGCTACGTCTTCGTCCCGGACGGTTCTAAGGCATGAAACGCGTGCGCTTTTCGCCGCGCAGCTCCTTTGCTCGCACACTGCTCCTGATCGTCACCTTGCTGTTCGTCAGCCTGGTGACGACCTATCTGGTGGTACTGAATTTCGCGATCCTGCCGAGTCTCCAGCAGTTTAATAAAGTGTTAGCCTACGAAGTGCGTATGCTGATGACCGACAAACTGCAGCTGGAGGATGGCACCCAGCTGGTGGTGCCCCCGGCGTTTCGTCGTGAAATTTATCGCGAGCTGGGGATTTCGCTCTATTCCAATGAAGCGGCGGAAGACGCAGGCCTGCGCTGGGCGCAGCATTATGAATTCTTAAGTCAGCAGATGGCCCATCAGCTTGGTGGCCCCACAGAGGTGCGGGTAGAGGTCAATAAAAGCTCCCCTGTGGTGTGGCTGAAGACCTGGCTGTCGCCCAATATCTGGGTGCGGGTGCCGCTGACCGAGATCCATCAGGGCGACTTCTCGCCGCTGTTCCGCTATACCCTGGCGATCATGCTGCTGGCGATAGGCGGCGCCTGGCTGTTTATTCGTATTCAGAACCGCCCGTTGGTGGATCTGGAGCACGCGGCGCTGCAGGTCGGGCGCGGCATTATTCCGCCGCCGCTGCGCGAGTATGGCGCCTCCGAAGTGCGTTCGGTGACGCGAGCCTTTAACCATATGGCGGCGGGCGTGAAGCAGTTGGCTGATGACCGTACGCTGCTGATGGCCGGGGTCAGTCATGATTTACGAACCCCGCTGACCCGCATTCGTCTGGCCACCGAGATGATGGGCGAGCAGGACGGCTATCTCGCGGAGTCGATCAACAAAGATATCGAAGAGTGCAACGCCATCATCGAGCAGTTTATCGACTATCTGCGCACCGGGCAGGAGATGCCGATGGAGCTGGCGGATCTGAATGCGGTGCTGGGGGAAGTGATCGCTGCGGAGAGCGGCTATGAGCGGGAAATCGCCACCGCCCTGCAGGCCGGCGAAATTCCGGTACGTATGCACCCGCTGTCTATCAAGCGCGCGCTGGCGAATATGGTGGTCAACGCGGCCCGCTATGGCAATGGCTGGATCAAGGTCAGCAGCGGCAGCGAAGCGAGCCGGGCCTGGTTCCAGGTAGAAGATGATGGACCGGGTATTAAACCTGAGCAGCGGGAGCACCTGTTTCAGCCGTTTGTACGCGGCGACAGCGCCCGCAGCACCAGCGGCACCGGGCTGGGGTTGGCGATTGTTCAGCGTATTATCGACAATCACAA
>ERZ1023901.43-NODE-43-length-40127-cov-13.861799_pt1 | contig 40127 bp, 49 predicted proteins | sample MGYA00380401_ERZ1023901 | MGnify/ENA primary metagenome ERZ1023901 (study PRJEB33179, sample SAMN07448997) | human gut metagenome | biome: Human-gut; feature: Human associated habitat; material: Faeces | host: Homo sapiens | place: India: Bhopal | collected... | reverse complement strand
ATTCTACTGTTCCTCCCTTTTTTATTTTGCATCCATTCTTCCCGTCCGGCCTCTTCATATTCTCCTGTGAAACTATCCTTCTAAAAGCCAAAGCGAGCAGATTTCTGCATTGAACTTGCGATAATTATAGCATAAATAATTAATCCGTGCGAGTGCAATAGGCTAAAAGCCGCTGAATCAGTATTTATCGGATATTTTCCATCATGGCCATAATTTCGTGAACCGCTGAAATAGGCTAGAATACGCTGAAATTTTTGCCGTATTTTTGCCGTCAAAAGAAAAGAGCCGCCTCCTCAATCAAAAGGAAGCGGCTTTTCCTATTTTTCCTATTTTTCCTACAGTTTCCTAAAGTGTCTAATAGTGGTAACTCATTACCACTCAAGCACGGTGTAGGTGATGGTTCCACCCTTAGGCTCCAGCGTCCGGGTGTCGAAATGGATAAGGCCCTCCCACCTGCCGGCCTGGTAGCCGGTAGAGAGATAGGCATGGTTATCCAGGTACGTCATGCCCGCCTTCACCTTGTGGGCCTTCCGGAGATTGATTTTATAGACGTCCACCTTCTGCTTTTCCGTGTTCGGCGTGATGATGGTCCGGTCAGACTTATGCAGCACGCCGGCGGGAGCCTCCGGAGATTTCTCTTCAATCTGTTTCGCCACAGTCTCAGCCCCCTTCTCCACGGTCGGTGCCGTGACGTAGTAAGTTATCTGCGGAGTGGAGCTGCCGGAGCGTTCAATCTCCCTCACAATGGTCTGGGCCGCCGGAGTGGTGACGTGGATCTCTTTGGCCACCTTGGCCGGATCATGCACTTCCTCCGTGGTCATCACCTTCGGCTTCTCATCCTGGTATTTCTCATAAAAGTATCGCCCGGTGAAGTAGAGCGATACAAGAAAGGCCGTGATGAGGATGGGGATAATCCAGCTCTTGGCCGTATCGGATAATTTGAAATCAGGCATTCTTTAGCCTCCTACATTCAAGAATAGAAAGGAAATGAAAATGATGAAACTCCCAAACGGCTACGGAACGGTGTACAAGCTGACAGGAAACAGGCGGCGGCCGTGGGTGGTCAAAAAGACGATAGACGGCCGCCAGCGTCCTCTTGGATACTTTGCAAAAAGAGAAGAGGCTTTCGCCTTCCTTGTCAGCGTGAACCGCATACCGCCGGAAAAAGAAATCACATTCTCTGCGCTCTACCATGCATGGAAGGCCCGCCACTTTGAAACCATCGGAGCCTCTTCCCGCTCTGCCTATGAAATCAGCTACAAACATCTTTTTCCCCTCCACTCTTTGCCATTTGCCCGTCTGACCTATCAGCAGATTCAGTCTGCGCTTGATTCGATTGAGGCAGGATACTGCACGAAGAAGAAATGCCGTGTGCTATTGAGCCAGCTCTTTCAGTACGCCATGAAGAACGGCATTGTGGAAACTGACCTCAGCCGCTTTCTTGAACTGCCGAAGCACCTGCCCGTCTACATCAAAAGGCCGTTCACCGCAAGACAGATAGGAAAGCTATTGAAATCGGCCGAAACGGTGAAGGGAGTGAAAGACGTGCTGATTTTGATTTACACGGGAATGAGGGCGGGAGAGTACATTTCCCTGTCCGCCGGTGATGTGAACCTCCGCCAGCAGTACATTAACGTCAAGAAGAGCAAGACGATGGCGGGGATTCGGAAAATCCCCATCCACAGGAAAATTCTTTCCATTCTCATGGAGAGAAAGGCGGAAGGGATTATATGCCCATGCGGGAACTATGAATCATTCCGCCGCCTCTTTGACCATGCCATGAAAGAGCTAAACATGCACCACACGCCCCATGAGTGCCGCCATACACTGGCCACCATGCTCGACAGGGCAGGAGCCAATGAGACAGCCGTCAAGATGATTCTCGGCCACGCCCGCACAGGGGTGACGAAAGGCGTGTACACGCATAAAACCTTGGCGGATTTGAAGAAGGCCATCAACAAAGTGTGATTGACTTGTGCTTAACCGTCGGAATGGAAAGCGAGAGAAGTGCGGCGGCGTTGGCGTCCACTTGTGCTTGACATGTGAGTGACATGTGACGCCCAATAGCTAACACCTAGCCTAAAGCTTCAATAGCGAGCGGCATAACATAAACTATGAAGACAAACATAATAGTACATGTAATCCCCATACAGAGAAATGTGTCAAATCTTTTTTGTAGTTCTGAAACATTCCTTGTGTCATCTTTGGGAGGCTCCATAAGCCCAGAAATAAAAGTACATGCGGCAAGAGCCACAGCAACGAACACATCGTATTTATCCATTTTCATTCTCCTTTCTCCGTTGAGGAAATGCCCAGTCATACACATAGGTTTGATTTTCTCTTTTATGGCGTGAGCGCGAGCAAAGCGGCAAATTGGGGGTTACTTTTGACAGATAAACCCTCTACAACATACGAAGGCTTTTTTGCAAACTCATATTCATATACTGGCGGAAATCAATCTCATAACAACCTCCAGCCGTATTCTGTAGTGTTAATTTGGCGGAGGACGGCCTAACCGTTGAGGAATTGGCATCCCATGGGCACATGGTTAGGTTGTGGAATACCGTGAATTCGGGGCGCGCAAAGGTATATATAAGTTCATGGGTAGATTCCGGACAAGATTATTATTTTCATCCATCTGGCTCATGGGGTGCTAACAATAATAATGCTCCTCAATATGGGATGGGGGACCCATCCGGCACCACAGGCGGCACTGGTAACAACAAACCTCACAATAACATGGAACCTTATAAAGTCGTATACATCTTTATGCGTTCCGCTTGAAAATGTAAACGACGCAGTAAGGCTCCATGTTATTGTGTGGAATATCATGCCCGCCTACCTTTAAGGTAAAGGCTCTTTCCCCGTGAACCATTCCGTTTGAAGGAGCAAAACCTTCATATGTTGTCACTGTACTGCTTATGACATTATGGCCCATGTTACCGCCAAACCCGTCCGAACGAATTAGCATCTCCGGTATTTCATCAACGGTGAGCTGGTGCTTCTCTTCACCGCCCTTGGCTCCGGCAGTATAGACTGTCCCGCTGTCCGCCTTGCCCGCACCGATGAGCACGCGGCCCGCCGCCGTCTGTACCCATGTGGTGTCACTCATGTACGGCAGATAGGTGGCGGGGTTGTCGGCTTTGTCGGAGTAGATATAGCTTCCCACAGGGTACTGGGCGTGCATGTTGTCGGAAAGCGTTTTCGTGACCGCCGCCACTGCCGCCTTGATGGCGCTATCCACATACGCCTTGTTCGGGAGCTCTGTATCATCGTTCGGCGTCTTGCCATAGAGAATCGGCCCTGTGATGGTGCCGCCGCTCTTGCTGACCTTCTCCCCGATTTTCTTTGCCACCGTGGCGGAGAAGTTGGCGTCATTGCCCAGTGCCGCAGAGAGTTCCTGCAAGGTATCAAGCTGAGAAGGCGCGCCATTCACGAGATTGGCAATGGCCGTTTTCACAAAGGCCGTATTCGCCACGGTTTTGGAATTGTTGTCGGCATTGGCAGTGGGGACTGACGTGGAGCCCGTGACGGTGAGAGATGTGGCGTTGACCGTGGTGGCAGTCACTGTGGTTATCTTTCCCGCGGCCATGGTTACCGCTCCGGTGAAGGCCTTATCTCCTGTAATGGTCTGCGTGGTGTTGGTAGTCAGTAGATTAGAGGGTTTCCTTTTGATATAGCTCTGCAGAGTGCTGTCAGTCTCTCCCCAGTCAGACTGCTGGATACGTGCGGAAGCGGCCGCAGCACTAGCTGAAGCCGCCGCATTGGTTTCGCTGGTTTTGGCGTTGGCCTCACTGGTTTTCGCCGCACTCTGGGAAGAGGCCGCCGCGGATGCGGAGGACGCCGCCGCACTGGCAGATGAAGCGGCGGCGCTTTCGCTTGCCTTGGCATTGGTTTCGGAGGCCTTGGCATTCGCCTCGCTCGTCTTGGCCGCAGAAGCGGAGGAAGCGGAGGCCGATGCGCTCCCAGCCGCCGCGCTTTCACTTCCGGCCGCTGAAGACTGGGAGGCCACCGCAGCGGCAGCGCTCTCTTTTGCACTTTCCGCATAACCCATGCTGTCCGTCAGAGGCTGGAGGTTCGTGGCCACGCGCCGCCCGGAATCCATGGTGAGCACCATGGTGCCGTCCGGATTGCAGTAAGCAGAGGCGATGGTTTCTCCGGTGTCGCCCTTGTCCCCTTTGTCTCCTTTATCGCCCTTGAACATGAGGGAAACTTTCCCGGTCATCCGTGCATCTGCTGTCAGCTTGGCGGAAAGTGTCTGCTTCGATGCCAGTTTCACCTTCATGGTGGCCGTGGAAAATGTTTTCTCAGTCATCTCTGGTCACGTCTCCCTTCACGATGAACTTGGAGGCCCCGATGGTATGCACCTGCTCGCCGCTCCGGATTTCAATGTCATAGACGTAAGTCCCCGCCGGAATGTCTTTGGTGTCGTCATGGGAGAAGAAGAAGCGGCCGTTATCGTCAGCCTGTTTCTGCAGGAGATAGGCCTCATCATCCATGTCGGTCTTCACGGAGAGCACCGCCGTATAGGTGCCTTTCTCCATGGGCTTCCCGTCAATGGCGGGCTCCAGCTGGAGCATGCCGGTATCGCCTCTCGTGATGTTGATGCTGTCGCCGATTAATTTAAACATTGTCAAAACCTCCCATCACCATGTTGGCATCGAACTCGTGGCCATTGATGTTTTCCGTGAAAGTGTACTGCCACAGCATGCAGTCATGGTCCGGATAGGACGCCCCCGGCTGGGCGAGCCAGAGGCCGGCGCCGCCGGTCTGCTCCATGTCGATCACGTTGTCGTACCAGTCACAGTTCATGTACACCCCTGCAGGCATGAATCCCGCATCCCAGAGCTTGTTGACCGTGGCGGTGGCCATGTTGGTCACCAGCTGATGGTCTGCGTACACATCAAGTCCATGGTTACGGCGCCAGCCGTCGGAGTCCTCTTCATCAATCCATACCCCCATGGGGAGCTTCTCTGCAGTAAGTCCGCAGTCCTGAAGAGCCTGCACCAGGAAATCGGCCTCATAGTCCGCATCTTCCTGGGTGAGGGCGTAGGAGTAGAAATACACCCCCACCTTCAGCCCTGCCGCAATGGCCCCATTGATATTCTCATAGAAATTTTCATCCATGTGGCCATGGCCATAGCCCAGCCGCACCATGGCGAACTCAAAGCCTGCCGCCGCCACGTCTGACCAATTCACATGACCGTTAGCATAAGAAACGTCTACACCTTTCATGATTTTTCCTCCTACTCACTGGAAACCTTGGAAAGGCCCAGGGCCCTTCTTGCAATGTTTGTCTGCTGCATCTTGATGCGGTCAATCCGCTCCCGCTTTTCCTCACTGCTGAGGCGGTCGGAATCCATGACCTTTTTCTGCGCCTTGTAAGTCCGCTGCATGGCGTCCATGGCATTCTTATATCGCACATACTTGGCGGCATCGTAGCCTTCCGGCTTCTGCCTGGTCATCTTGAACTCATTGAAAAGCTTTTCCTGCTGGCTGTAGTCATCACGGAGCCGCTGCACACTGTCGGAAGAAGCGTATGGCGTGGCCGTGAATCCACGAACCCCGGGGGCCTCGCTCCACCGCTTGGCAGGCCGTGTTTCCGCCAGCCCTGCCGCCTTGTCGATGATGCTGTTACCCAGGGCCGCCAGGTTGCCGCCTACGTCCTGGATGGTGTTATCAATCTTCTTTGGGGACAGATTGAAGGCATTCCCCACCTTGCGGGCCAGGTAGGAAGTATATGGACCGTACTGCAGGTGGTCCGGAAGCTTCGACTGGGAAAGGGGAACGATGTTGCGGCCCATGAAGAATGAATAGTTTGAAATCCACTCAACAGCCGGAAGAAATCCGGTTGGGATGGCGCTAGGAAGCAGGTTGCTGGTGATAGATTCACCAAGTCCTTTGAATCCCGGCCCGTTCCTGCCCTTTTCCTTGTCGTACATGTACTGCATCACTCTCTCCGGCACAGTGCCGAAGAGAATCCCCAGTTCGAAGGGCTTTGGAATCTTGTACAGCGTGTCCTTGCCCGGAATCACCCAGAAAATGTCTTTCTGCCACTGAGGCAGCTCCTGGTAGCGTGGGTCATCCTTGTTGAGGTACCACAGCAGCACAGAGGGGAGAGTGATTCCGATGAAGGTTTTCGCCGTCATCTGTGCGGGGCGTTCTTTGAATTCCCTGATCATCTTGTCCGTGCCCTGGATAGCCGCATTGAAAAAGGCGATGGTCTGGTTCAGGCTCTGGGTGCTCTTCCCGTGGCGTCCAAAGTCCAAAGTGATTTCCCTGGCCTCAATACCAGCCTCTGCATTGGAGAGAGGCTTACGCTCCGTTCCAAAAAGGCGGTTCACGATGCCGGTATAGCCTATCTTAGCGTTTTTAAATTCCGCCAGCCTCGTGGCCATTTCCATAGCTTCAGAGAAGGCTCTGAGCGCTTCGATAGGGTTAGCACACATAGAGAGCACGCTTTTCTTTTTCAGAAGTTTTCTTATTTCACCATGGAGATAATTTCTGTCAAGTGAAACCATAGTAGATTGAGGCGCTCCACTGTTCATGTAGTCCCAATATTCTTTCCCCTTCTTGAGATAGAGGGAGAGTCCCCGCACTGTGTCCCACACAGGAATGAATCCATGCTTGGAATAGAGGAAGGCGGAAATCATATCTCGCACGGGGTTTCTCATGATGAATTCCAGAGACAGCGTGGCGCCGCTTCGGAGCCATCCCGCCGGAACGCGGAGCACCTTCACCAGCATGCTCATGCCTTCCTTGTTGGTCATCTTGAGAGCGTCAAGCAGCTCCGGAGAGGTGGCGTAGGTCTTTTTCTTCCCGCCTTCCCAGACGTAGAAAGTGCTGTCCGTGGATTTCGGAGTACCTATTACCTCCTCGCAGATATCTCCCATACCCTTCAGCTTTGACAGTTTTACAAAAGCCTGCCCGACCTTGTTATGTTCTACCGATTCAACGATTTTAAAAGTCCGGTCAAGTATACTTACAATCGGATCAACAATGTCCCTGCTGGAGCCTTTCATGCGCATAATGTAATTGCTCTTGTTGACATAGGATTTACTGGCACCACCGCCCGAAGGAGTCTCATCCGTGATTCTCTCAAAGGGAACATAATGGGGATATTTGGCCTTCATGGCCGCCTTCTGCTTTTTTGTAAGCTCGCCAGCCTCAATCAGCATATCCAGCAGCGAATCCTCGTATTTGTAAAGCTCATGCGCCGCTTTTACGAATCCTTTCTTTTGGCTTAGCTCCTGGATGGTCATTCCCACATCTACAGGGTCGCTGTCTGTGTAGACTCTGTCTTTTGGATGTTTTGAATTCCAATCGATGATGTCTTTTTCCCTCAAATAAGCGAGAAAAACTGAGAATTGCGGGAGGTTTTTCTCCCCGATACTATCGAGAATTTCCTGCAAGGATTTAACGCCTTTTTCAGGCATGCCGTGTTCAACCAAAGCGGTAGCTTTCCCTGCCCATCCACGAGCATCAACGGCATTCCGGTACGGGTCTTCATCAAAAGCAAGTTTGCGGCCAATTCGTTTTTCCACATCTGCCTTCACTTCAAAGAGCGGATGGTTTTCATCTACTATCTCCGTATAAAGACGGCTCCATGCCTTCTTTCCGGCTTTTCCAAAGGTGCCATCCTGCAGCATCTTCTTCAGCCCCTGGAAGCCTGTGGAATCGGAGGCAAAGGAAATATGCCCCATTGCTCTGGCCACGGCGCCCTGGTGGTTCCACTGGTACATCACCTTGGTCAGCTTGTTCACCGCCCCCGTAAGTTTGGGGTCCTGATGAAGCTGCTTCTCAAAGTAGCCATAGAATCTCGGAGCGTTCCTGCGTGCCTGCGCCCTGTCGGTCACATAGTCATGGAAGAATTCGGCGAATCCTTCCGCCATCTTTCCGGAAACATCCAGGTCGTCATAACCGTTTTCGAATCTATCCTTCACCAGATGAAGGAGCTCGCCCGAAAAAGCAGGAGCCTTGGAAAAGTGGAAACGCTCATCCAGGAAATGGCCCAGCTCGTGGGCGATAACACGGGGCTCAGCGAAATTCTGTGTGCGGATGACGTGGGAAAGCGTGTCAAACTGGCCCCTTGCCCCCTTCACCGTGCGGCCGGTGCGGATGGTGGCATTGAAAAGCCGGTTCACGTAGTCCACAATGCCCTGGCGGGTGACCGGCACGCCGGTATCCTCATGGGCCGTGTAGTCCACGTCATTCCTCATGCTGCGGATGGTATCCATGCGCTGGATAGTCTGGGTGTTGTCTTCCCCAGCCACATCCTTGCCAACCCTCCGGGAATCCTCTATAATAGAGTTGCCGGATGGGTGGAGCTGGGTATTCAGCGTTGAACCCCTAGCACCGGACGCCGTGCGAGAATACCCTGACAGCTCGGCCTGAATATTATCGCTGATGTAGATTATCTCGTCAGCGTTTTTTATTTGCCTTAAAAGCTCTTTTGGCCGTGCGTGCCCAGTTGCGCTATTAAGAGAAATCATAGAGGTTATTATTTTCCCGTGGTCAGGTGTAACAATCACTGCATGGGTCATATCCTTAGTAGCGCCGCGCCAGTATGTCACGTAAGATAAATTTCCTTTTTTCTGATGGAAAATCATATCAGGGTTAGAAATCGTATCTTTGATGATGTTTGTTGCATAGGCCCTTCTACTGTTGAATGTATAAGCCTTGCCATCTTTGGGATGACCTGTGGAGAAATCTTCAGCCACGCGGTTCAGCATTTCCAGACTATCGTTATCCAGCACAACTCTGACGTCATTCCCTAACGGATCTCGCACCCCTTTCCTGAGTTCTGCCACGTTCTTACGAGTAATGGCACGCTGCTCATCTTCAGGGAGATGGCGGAATTTTTCATATCCGGCCTCATCATACTCACGGAACGCGTCCCTCGGGATGGTTCCGTCTTTTAATTTGGCCGCAAGGTCCTCTTTGCTTAATGCCTGGGGTTCACCCCTCATAGCCTGCACCCTGTCGGAAGGAGCAGGCTCATCGAAATTGAGGTTCCCGCCCCTGTCGCCGGTCTCAATGACGCCATCCTCGCCGCCGGAGGAGCGGGAAGCCTCTCCGTCATCCACGGGAGCATCCTGCCGTCTGCCGCCCTGGTCGTACACCCTTCTGGCCTCGCTCATGCGGCGGGCGTCATTAGCCTGGGCGGGGTCCGGCCTTTCATAGTCCTCTCGGATAATCCGGGCCGCTTCCTCCGGCGTGAGGTCGTCGCCCCTCTCACGCATCCGGCGGAGGGCGTCGGGCTCCGTGGTCTTCATTTCCTCCACGGAGTAGTCCACCTGTGCCCGCCAGTCGGAAGGATCTCGGCCATTATCCTCGCACCACTTTTCAAAGCGGGCGTATCTGTCGCCGTCCCACTGGATGAGGGCCCTTGTGCCGTAGCCATCACTGGAAACGGCTCCGGTGTTGAAATTGCTTTCCTGTGCAATGTTTCCCGTCATGCCTGCCGCCTCGGCGTCCGTCAGGCCGTCCTGCCGGTAGCGGTTGTATACATCCGTGGCCATGTCGCCGGTCTCTTCGGCCATGTTGTCGGACACATCCCTCATGCCGTCATCGAATCCATAGCCTGTATCATCAGCCATGTCAGCCACGCTGCGGCCGCTTCCCTGCCAGTCTTTGGGAACAGTGACGTGGAAGTTCTCCCCTCTGGCATAGGCCTCATTACCGCTGCCGTTGTACTCATCGAAAGGAGTGAGGCCCATGTCGGAGGCCATGCGGCCGAATTCATCACGCAGCGGCCTTCCTGCCTCGCCCTCAAAGGCATCAGAAACGAAATCCACGGCCTCGCCCACATCATGGTGGGAAGAGCCGTTTCCGGAGCGCTTGCCGCTCGTCATGGTGACAGGCGCTTCCGGGTGGGCCTGGTTCCATCTTGCCACCAGCTCATTGGCCGCCGCTTTGGTGGAATTGTTCATGCCCGCCCAGTCAGCGTCTCCTGCCACATTGAACACGGGGGCGGAAACGTCGGAAGGGGGAGCGTCATAGGATGCGGCATTATCTGCCGATGCTCTGGAAAGGTCGTCAAAACCTGTCGAACCGCCCTGAGAAGCCGGTTCGATATCCCCAAAGGGGTCGTATACGTCACTTCTCATGGCCTTCATGCCCTCGCCGCTTCCTGCCAGGTCATCGAATCCTGTTTCCCCGGCGCCGGAGAGGTCATCCCCCCGGATGCCCCTCACTCTGTCTGCAGCCGAATCAATCCGTGTTTTCACTGCATCCTTCACCCTGCGGGGAGCCAGCTTGGCCCCGCCTTCCACCATGGAAGCCGGGAGGAAAACCTTGTCCCACACGTTGAGGGGGTTGTCCACGATTTCCTGCACGTACTTACCGGGCTGTGTCACCGCCTCTTTAATGGGGTCGATGACAGGGTCCAGAAGCGTCTGCTTGGCGGTCGAAACTACCGGCGTGCCGTCATCATTGGCCACGTTCTGGTCATAGGCGTTCATAGTGCCGTTCACTATGGTGGGCGCCGCCAGAAGGCCAGCCGCCCCGCGTACCGGTGCCGGCACGAAGGGAGTGATGGCCACATATCCGGCAGGCGTTCCCACTGCCGCATCATAGAGGCCTGCCTTGGCCTCGTTATAATCAGGTCCCTCGTATCCGCTGGTCGGGTCTTCATCGTTGATTTCCTCCCCTCCGGCTCTGGCCTCGTAGGCCCTGGTGGCCGCCTGGGAAACTTCCTGCCCGTAGGCCTGTGCCGCCTTCTCCACCTTCCCGATGTAATTCGGGAGGGCGTTTTCAATGTTCGTGGTGGTTCTGTCGGCCTGTTCATAGACTTTCTGCCCGAAAGATTTCAGCTTATCGGTAAAGGATGTCTCTTCCGGAGGCTTATATTCCTGGATATCTCCAAAGGGGTCATAAAGGCCGGAATCGCTTCCCGCATTGTTTTCCTGGTTATCAGCAGGTTCTATCCCTTCGAATGGGTCGTACATAACTGATTTCCTCCTTCCCTATTTAATCTATTGGTCATCCGGCACCCAGCTGTCGTAGTTATACCAGCCGTGGCTGTGCAGGAGATTGATTGTGGCATCATGGCCATTGTGGTAGAAGCTGTCCATGATGGCCTTGCTCATCTTGTCCTCATCGGCCGCATATCCTTTATTGGGGGCGTCTCCGGAAGAGCCGCCGCCGTTGAGACTGAGAGCCTTCATAAGCGGAGCATAGAATTGATTCTGATTGTCGGGGATTCCTTCATCGTGGACCTGTTTATACAGCTGGCGGAGGGAGGTAATATACTGGGCATTCAGAATGCTATTTCCCCCGTTCCCGCTCCCGCCGCCACCTGCAGGATTGGTCATTCTGTAGTTGTTCATGGCAATGTTTGAATTGACCATCCTGTCCTGCGCGTTGGCTCTCTGCTGTTCAATTTCAATCTTCTTCATGGTGGCGGGGTCTGTAATGAATTTTCTATTCTTCACATCCCAGAGCCCGGCAGGGGTTCTGACGTACTGGTCACGCGGATCAGAGAAATCCCCAGCGTCGGAGACGGCTCCGTTTTCTTCGTTAATGCGCACAATGTGGCCGTTCTTGCCATTCATGTACTTGTACTCCGGCTTGGTCAGCTTCGAAATGCTGTTCAGGCTGTTCAGGTCGAGCCCCTGGGCCCCCGCATTGGCCGCCATCTCGTTGTAGCGGTTGATTGCCGGGATGAGGCCCGGCAGTTTGGAAGAGTGGTATGTGTCCACCACCGTGTTGCCGTCCTTGTCCTTGGTGAAGATGAGGGCGTTCAGAATCTGCTCTTTCATGGGGTTCAGCACCTTGGAGACGTACTCGGAGCGCTGGGCATTGTAGGCGTTATCTTCATCCTGCTTCACCCTGTCCAGCGTCATGGCCCGGGCTTCTTCCGGGGAGTATCCCGCTTTCACCGTAGAGACGTAGAGGTCACGGTAGACGGCTCCGTTTTTCGCCATGTTGTTCTGGCGGATAGCCTGCCGGTCGGGGGCAGAAGGGAGAGCATTTTCCTGCTGGCCACCCGCAGACTGCTCCTGCGGCGCAGAATTGAAATTGGGCTGGGCCATATAGCTCTGTGCGGCGTTTGTAAGGGCGGAGGGGATAGTTACACCCCCATTACCTGCGGCCGTTCCTGCGCCGTTTTGAGTGCCATTCTGGTCATCTCCGAAAACGCCGTTCAGAATGCCGGAGGAAACCGTGCCGCCGCTGGTGGTGGTGCCGGTAATGGGCTGGGCGTTGGCCGTGATGGAAGGCATGGCGTTCTGTGCTGCAGAGAAAGCATTCTGCAGGAGCCCTCCGCCGGAAAGGCGGGGAAGCGTCGGCGTTGCGTCCTGGGGCAGATAGTCCGCCATGGTCTTGGCCTCCTGTGGCTGGGAGCCGGTGAGGTTCGGGAACCATGCGTTAGCGTATTCCTTCGCCTCGTGGGTCTTCTGGATGTCGGAAGCCCGCTTTCCCAGGTAAGTTCCCAGAGCATTTCCCAGAGACTGCCAGACGCCCATGTTATCTGCAGGGATATAAACGACTGCCATGTTATTTCTCCTCCTTTCCATCAGCCTTCCCGTTGGCCGCCTTATCCTTGGCGGTCAGCGGTTCGGCAGCAAATCCGTTAGCGTAGAAGAGTGCCCTGTCATCATCAAGCTCCAGTTCATACACCCTTTCAGCCGCCCTGTTCTTGGTCACGTGGGCCAGCCTGCGGAAGCTGTCCACGGTCCATACCTTCATCCCTGCCTTCAGGGCAGAGAGAGGTTTCCTGCCTTCCGGCGTGAGGAACACTTCCGTAGGAGTTGTAGTGACCTTTCTGATGGTACCGTCAATGCTTGGCGCCGTCTCCACGTTGTAGGTCACCTGCTCGCCCATGTCATGCACTTTCTTTACATGGGCCATATGGCCGCCCTGGATGACGACGGCATCGCCCTCCTTCATCTTTTCGATGGGCACCTCTCCGTGGTCTGTGGCCACCAATGTGCCTGTCGGGAAGCAGGCGTAGTACGCAGCCGCAGAGTTGGCCGCCGTGCCCAGAAGGTTGCCGAACCATCCGCCGCTCCCCTGCTTGACGTAGGTCTGCCCCGGAGTGGCCACGGCGTACCGGTGGCCGCTCATGCTGTCATAGAGGCTGAGGTTCGGGCTCTGCAGCCCGATGGCCGCATTGAAGTAATTGAGGGGAGTAGATGCCGCATTGCTCTGGGCGGCCGCCGCCGTATCAATCGGCTGGTTGGCAAGACTCGCCTGCTGGCCTGCCAGGCTTCCCTGGGCGTTGGCGCCATTGAGGATGTTGGAAACATTGTTTCCGGTAAGGCCCGCCTGCTGTCCGATGCCGGAGAGCTGGCCGGAATAGAGATTAGACATAAGCCCAGCCCTGCCATTGAGGCCATTCAGCTGGTTGTTGTAGGCATTATTCGCAAGGCCTGCCGCCGTGTTCATGTCATTGGTGTAGCTGGATGCCAGGGAGTTGGCGGCGTTCTTGGAAATATCATTCATGGCCTGCCCTGCCACGGAGGAATTGATGATTCCCCGGTCAGCCAGGGAGGAAAGAGTGCTCCCCACGGTAGCGTCAAGGTCAGACTGCAGGGCCTTCTGCCGGTTCTGGGCATAGGCAGATGGGAGATCTCCGGAGAGGAGCCCGCTCATAATGCCTGCATTGTCGGCCATGGCCTTCTGATAATCGCTGTCCAGATACTTGTTTCCTTCCTGGAAGGTCTGCATGGCGTTGCCGATGCCACCGATATATCCATTGTTGGCATTGTTGGCGTCCGTCACGCCACCCGCCACCTGCGGGATGAGGCCGGAAACGGTCTGCCCTGCCTCCTTCGTGCCGGAAAGGGCGCTCTGCAGGAGGCCGTTATAATCCGGCGTCACCTGGTTGTTATTAATCTGGCCATTCGCCAGGTTCATGAGGTTGTTAGAGACGCCCAGGGCGTTGGAGAGCCAGCCCATTTCGTTGGCCAGGATTTTCTTTTCCTCGCTGGATGCTTCCGGCACCTTGGCGGAGGTGCTCACCACCTTCGACTTCTTACCGCCGCCTCCGAAGAGCTGTAAATCAAATTTCAGCATGATTTTTCTCCTTTCATTAGTTCAGATGAGAAATGTCACTGACCATGACATGGTAGCGCCTGCCCTGGAAGGTGTAGTCAAGGTCTTTGAGGTGCTTCATGCCCCACCGGCGCTCGTGCACCTTGGGTGGCCTGGTGGTCCTCGTGATGATTTCCGTGAGGCCGTTCAGGTGCATTACCTCCTTCATGTAGGGGCACATTTCATGGAATTTTCCGTAGGTCTGGTTAATGGAGAAATACCGCTTGCCGCCGTGCTCCACGATGGACCAAAAAACAAATCCCACATGAGGGAAGAATTTGAAATATTCGTTGTAGCCGTCATGGAATCCCCCCTTCTTCTCATCCCAGAAAAAGCCGTCAAGGTTCACCCTTTCGCCGGTGCGCCTTGCGTAGTCCCTCACCATGTCATGCAGTGAATCCAGTTTCATCTTCCCCGCCGTCCTCTCAGAATGTCTGTTAACTGATGAAGGGCCGAAACACCGGCCTCATCGAGATTCTCCACCATGCTCAAAAGCTCCGTCATGGAGAGATAGGTGATAATCAGCGTGGTGACCATGGGGCTCCTGCCCAGCAGCATGAGGCCGTTGTCCACCAGGAGCGCCGCCATCACCAGAATCATGTAAGTGGCCATCTTGCTCCAGAACTGCCGCCTCATGACGCAGGAAGAAATAAGCCCCTCCCTGTGGGCCTCCGGGATGCCCCTGATGGAGCTGTAAAGGTCATCCGGAAGGCCTGCGCCGTCAAGGCGCTTGTAAGAAATGGCTATCCACCTTGTGAAGAGATCAAGCATCACAAGGATGGCGAAAATGGAAAAGAGCCCCAGATGGAGCTCTATCCCGATAATCCATGACGCCGCCAGCTTAAAGGCCCATTGGTCTGTCAGCTTGGCGGCCGTCTGGGAAATACTGTTAAAAAGTTCAATGTTCATTTTTCGCTCCTTTTGGGGAGAATAACCACGAGTGAAATGCCAAGTCATAATCATGGAGGCACTACTGGGAACGGTGGAAGCCATTCCCATGGCGCCAACTGGCCAATGAATCGGTTTGGATGGGATGTTACCAATGGCGGTGATACTGGAAACACCGGAGTACTACGTGGCGCAATAGGCGATAACAATACTTTGGACGGTAAAGAATACTATTTCAGCACTACCACAAATGGTGACCATTCCCACACCATCAACGTAGAAGGTGGAGGAGCTGCACACAATAACCTCCAGCCTTATGAAGTCATTTACAGATGGAAGAGGACAGCCTAGGCGGTTCTGCGCCAGCGATATACGACAGTGTAAGGCTGCATCACATTATGGGCGACTCCTTCACCAAATCTGCCTGTTCCGGTGAATGTATGGGTATGGTCACCAGCTGATTCCGTGTAATAGACTTTCACTTTTCCCCAGTCGTAGCCACGGCCAATGCCTGAGCCGTCATCAGCTTTATTTCCCGGGGAACGAATGGCATGAGTGTGGGCTCCTGCCGATGATGTCGTGCCGGAAACGCTGATGTCAGTAACAGGCAATTCACTCGTGGAACATGACCATAGCGCCACGAGTGAATTGCCGGAACACAAACACAGCATTTCTACTGCTTATTTAACAGGCAATTTTTCTGCCGATACCGGCGCCAATTCATCCTATAGCGGGGGAAATGGGATAATCTCCAACGGCGGAGCCTACGCATCCAATAAGGGAGATTCAGAACATACGCATTATGAAGGCGTGAATTACAGCATCAATGCATCGCATGCCCATTCCATCGGCGCAACTGGCGGCGGTTCAAGTCATAACAACTTACAGCCCTACGAAGTGGTGTATCGGTGGAAACGGATTGCCTAAGCAGTGCGCCGCCATCTGTAAACTACCTGATACGGCTGCATGATGTTATGCGCAGAATTCCCGCCTGTGTTTCCGATAGAAATTGAGTGAGTATGATTTCCTGCCCAGTCTGTATTCCATGTTTCAGTTGTTGGAGAATCAGTCTTTCTGATGTGATAGCCTCCACCTGCAGACTGTTGTGCGCTGATGGTGATGCCGTGACTGTGCCCGCCAGCACTCCCCATGCTTGCGCTATGACTATGTGCCGGTAATTCACTCGTGGTGAGTGTGTGCTTTTCCTCGCCGCCGGTAGCCCCTGCAGTGAAGGTGGTACCCGTGGACGCCTTGCCCTGGGCCACCAGCACGCGGCCCGCATCCATGGCCTCCCACGTGCCGCCGAAGAGCGTGGCCGGGGAAGTGCTGTCCGTGGATTCGTAGATGGAGCCCACCGGATGGGCGTCCAGTTTGGCCTGGGCGTACACCTTGGAGAGGTCCGGCGTGGAGAGCTTGATGGTCCTTGACTTGACATCTGCAGAGAGAGCAATAAGCCCCTCCGCCGTGATGGTGAATGTGTCCTGGTGGCCGTTGGCCGTCACTGTCACATCGCCGATTTTGATGGCGGAAATGCAGTTTTCATTCTTCGTGGCTTCTGCTTCGATTTCCTTTAGCTTCTGCTGAAGGGAAGGCGCCAGCTGCTGAGGGTACTCTTTGTAAGAAATGCTCTTAACCGTGGAGCCGTCCGTTTTGGCAGTGCCAACGAAGAGCCTTACTTTATGCTGCCATGCAGAGCCGGTCCATACGTACATCTTCGATTCGAGCGTAGAGAACCAGCACAGGCCGGCGTCATTGGTCCCTGCGGATGGCGTGCTGTCCTGCTCCACCGGTGCGATGGTTGTAGAGCCGTAAGTCAGAGCCCCTGCGTCAGAGCGTTCCACGTAGAGATAACTGGTGTTATTGGCAGGGAGCTGCCATGCGGAGAGCTTGTCCCGAACCACGCCGATGTAATCGATATTTCCGTTTTCCCCGCATCCGTCTGCAAAGCTCATAATGACAGGCGTCACGGAACCGTTGATAATCACCGCCAGGCCGTCGGAGGAAAGGAAATTCCACGCTCCGGAAAGCATGGCCGCCGACAGCACACGCTGGCGGCTTCCTCCTACCGCCCCGCTCGGCTGGGCATTCAGCGCCGCCACCAGGGAGAGGATTTCCTTCCGGTTCTTCTCCACCGCAGAGCGGGTAGAATCCCCCTGGGGGGTTACGTTCAGAGGGTACGTTTCTGCGTAATTCATGAGTGTTAAACCTCCGAATAAGTGTAATCAAACTGCCGGATAGCCACGGAGCCCTTGGCAATGTAGATTTTAATCTGCAGAGACCGGTTCGGCCCGCCGCCAATCTTCAGCAGTTTAGTAAACGATTGATTTGCCAGTGCCGTATTGGCATCATAAAGCGGCCCCGTGTCGTCATAGAGCCGCTTTTCAGAAACTTTGAACTGCAGAGCCTTGGCCTTCTTGTTGGAGATTTCCACTGTTCCGTAGCCTGCTATCTTGTTAGACGTAACGAACGAATAGCTCATCAGTAGGATAAAGAGCTTTTCCGCCAGCAGATTTCCCGACGTCACTGCCGTTTCTATCTGCTTACCGTCATCCGTGTCGATAGCCTCGTCAAGGATGCCTATCTTGTTGCCGTAGGCAATGTACACATCATGGTCAAGGTTTTCTACATCGTGCAGGTTGTGTGCCAGCGTTCTGGTCGTGAAAACGCCCCTCCCGTCGGTATAGCGCGGGAGATAATGATAAATGAAAATGTACTCCGACTTTTCCGATGGGAGAATCCACATCTGTTTTCTAGTCGGCACGTACCACATGGCCGCCGTCTTATCGGTAATTCGGATAAGCTGGGCGTTGATGTTAAGCCCCGTTTCCTCCGGTTGAATGTTCGCGTAGGTGTTTGTTGGTACAAAAGACATAAGCCCGGCATTTCCGATGTAGTAGGAGTGATCATTGAGTGAGACGGAAGAGCCTGCGCAGTAAGCAGTCTCCGAAAGCGGATACACCGCCAGCGTCCCGGTGTGCGGGTTTCCGATGACCTGGTAAGCTCGGCCGTACTCTTTGTAAACAATGATGGCCTTCGACAGGAAGGAAACGGAGATAATGCAGCCCTGGTCTTTGTAACCGACGTCAACGTACTGGGCTGATGCGCTGTTGTTGCTGTCATTCGTCCAGCTCGTGTAGTCTCCGATGGCGCTCCAGTGAAGGCGATGGTCCGAAGTGGACGCTGTAATCACTGATCCGGAATTGGAGCTTACGAAATTGCAGGAATCCGGAGAGCTGGAAACAGTCGAAAGGGTATCGCCTGCCCCGCTCACGGCCTGCAGCTTCCCGCCGGAAGCGACAAGGACGTCGCCGCCGAAAGTGCAGTACCTCGGCCTGTCCGTCCCGGTAAGAGCTCCCAGCTCTGTGACGCTTTTCCAGTCCTCCGTCTTGTGAAGTTTCCCATCAGATGTGAAATACCAGCATTTCCGATCCACGTCGTAGTAGATGGAGGTGATGTCTTTATCTGCAGTGTAGAGGATGCGGATGCCCGGCACCGTCTGCAGTGCGCCGTCGGTGCCGGAGTACTCGCAGTTGTGGGCCTGCACCAGCGCCCTGATGTCTACCGCCTCGGCCGGTTTGCTCCAGTCGATGCCCAGGGGGAACCCCTGGGTGCTGGCGGTCTGGAATACCTGTGCCATGTCCTCACCTTGCCCTTGCGCCCCTGACGGCTTCCGTCAGCTGCTGGATGAATGCATTATCCGCATTGGCGAAATCAATCATGAGGGATTTCTTTTTAACCAGGTAAGAGACAATCTGCACCAGGGCGAAAGTGTACATCTCGGAGAAAGGCACCGCATCGTCCATGCTGGCAATATGCGGCTTCTTGATAGCGTAGTACACGTCCGGAACTGTCCTTTCGTCGTACGTCTGGAACGTTCCGTTCTTCATGGTGATGGGATAGCCGGAAACCGGCATGAACTGGAGGAAATTGGTAGGGATGGCGTCATTGTTGGCCACATCCCGGCAGGCAGTCACCTCGGGATCATGCATGGGCGCCAGAATCATGGAGAGAGTGTCGATGGCAGTATTGATGTAAGGAATGTATTCCGCCTCATCATCCAGGATTTCATTCGTATCAAGGCTGATGGTGGTAATCAGTTCGTTCACCGTCATATCCCCAGTACCCCCTTCCTATCACCACATTGGAGCCGCCTTCAGAGCGGGCCTTTTCGGCTATCCAGTTCTCCCATTCCTGCAGGAGAGCTGTCATGTCCAGGTTCAGAATCCTGGTGACCATGTAATGCACAAGCATGGTCTCTTCGAAATGGTCCCAGCCGCTCTCGTCATCAATCTCCTTGTACGAATCGTCCACTGCCTCGTCCGGCATATACTTGGTAATGAGATGGCAGAGGAGCTGGTTGCCCTCGTTGTAGTACTCCAGAAACTGGAAGGGCGTGTAGTTGACATGGGAAGTGTCTCCCACCTGCATGTAGGCCCGGTTAATCAGCTGCTTGATAGTCATGTTCCCGCCTCCTTTCGTTGCAAGTTATTGCAAAATATTGCAAGTTTGATGCAACTTCGTTTCAAACGAAAAGGGAGAGGCAAATCGCCACTCCCTGAACGTCGAAACCCTGTGAAATTAATGAAAATCAGTCTGCAGCGCCGCCGGTCATTACCTGGATGACGCCGTAGTCCTTGCTGTTGAAAACAACCTTTTCGATGCCTGCATTGAAGGAAATGCCGTTGCCTTCGCGGTTGCCGTAGTCGTCTACCTGCTTGATGGCTTCCGGTTCGCGGGTAACCGCATAGCATGCCGCCTGCTGGCCCAGGAGCAGGTTATGTACCACATTGGCCTTGGATGCGCCGGTCTGGGTGGTGGATACTCGTTCGTATTCGTAGAGAACAACTCCGTCGTATTCGCCCAGGGCACCGGTAAAGATGGGGTTGGTGGAACCTCTCACGCCGGCATGTTCCTGCGCTTCCAGCCATGCGGTGTCGGTCTTGAGGTCACGAGCCGCATAGGGGCCGATGAGCATGATGTATTTATCCCGCCCGTCGATTTTAATCGGCTTTACCTTCGGAGCGTGCAGCATGGCCTTACGCTTCGCTTTGGAAATCATCGCACAGGTCAGCTTGTTATCCGCAGTGATGGAAGCTTCAGTGCCCATCACTTCTCCTGCAGTCGGGGAAGCGGTCAGCTTTTCGATGAGGGTATCATCTTTCCAGTCCGCCAGCCACTGCACCAGTGCGGATTTAATGAGCGGCAGGTTTTCATAGGGGGACTTATGGTCATCGCCTACATAACGGGCCACTGCGTTTCTCACCTGTTCGGTGGTAACGGAGAAATCGTGCATGGTGAGGGTATCTTCGTTATTCACCAGTGCATCGTTACCGGTCACGCCGTCGCCGGTGAGGTTCATGGCGATACCAAAGGTCACCTTGTCGCCCTTCGCCCGTTTCAGGTCTTTATTGGTCTGAATCGGCTTGGAGCCGTCTGTAGAAGTGAATTTATCAAAATAAGAAGCTTTGTTGCCTTCTCTCCATACTTTTGCTGCCCATACCTTCGGTACCAGGGCGGCCGGAATCTGAAATTCTTTAGCCATGATAGCTTACATCCTTTCTTTTTAACCACAGTATTCATCAATAGCACGCTGGATGTCCTTTGGCAGGTCCTTCTCTCTGCCTTCCCGCACGGCCCGGAGGATGTCCTCATTGGACAGCTTGGGCTGTGCCGGATTAGCGCCGGTGAGGGCCGCCGCTTTTGGCAGCCCTGCCGCCTGTGTCAGCGGGTTGGAGGCCTGCGGAGCGGGAGCCGGGTTGGCCGGAGCCGGAGCACCTGCAGCGGCGGGAGCGCCCTGCATTGCCGCGATAATCTTGTCACGGAAGGAAAGAAGCACCTTGAAATCCTTCTCCGTGCCTACGCCGTTATCTACACGGCTGTAAGCCTCGTCGATTTCCCGGGCTTCTCCCCGCTTCATGTCGTTCAGCATCTCGTTGCCCTTTTGATAAATCGCCTGGATGTTCGGAAGGCTGGCGAAATTGGCCTGAACGAAATCCACGTTCTGCTGTCTGAGCTGCATGGCATGTTTAACCTGCTCTTCCTGCTCCCATGCAATGGCTCCCTGCTGGCGGACGAAATCCTCGTACTTGGCAGGTTCAGTAAACATGAGGTCCTCAATGTCTTTCTGCGACAGGTTCATGCGGCGGGCCGCTTCCTGCTTCGCATAAGCGAGAATCTCCTGTCTGGTCTTCGGAGGAACGGTCGGCGCCTGTGCCTGCGTCTGCGCCTGCCTCATCTGTGCGAGCTGAGACTTGAGCTGGTTCAGCTCATCGCCCATCGCCTTGCGGCGGGCTCTTTCTTCAGCCAGCGCCTTGCCCAGGTCCCCATGGCCTTCTCCGTCCTGAGGTTTATCGACGTTCTGGTCGTCGGACGGCTGGGCCGGAGGTTCTGCCTGCGGCTTCGGTTCATCTCCTGCAGCCGGTTCCGGGTTCTGCGGTGCGGCCTGCTGAGGTTCGGCCTTCGGTTCCCCTGCAGGGGCGTCCCCCTGCTTCGGTTCCTGGACAAAGCCCTTGAGGTCGTCCTCGGTGAATCCGAAATCGGCTGCATTAGTCATCTGCTGGTTGTCTTCATCTTTGTCAAACATAAATGTCCTCCTATTGCGGTTTAACGTCGTTCGCCGGACGCAAAATGTAAGCGGTTTCACGGCATTGCTCAGGCCGAAGATACGGGCGGCTGGTTTAACGTCATTAGCCGGGACGATGGCCCGTATCGTATTTACTGGTTAAATGGAATGTTAGGCGGCAGTCCGGCAGGCATTCCCTGCGGCATCTGCTGCACCGGCGGTGCGGCGATGGCCGGAACCGGCGCCTTTCCCTTCAGCGCCATTCGCTCGGCCATAATCTGCTGCGGCGAGATGGTCACGCCGATAGACTGCAGAGCTTGGGAAAGTGCTTCGGCCGGCAGCTGGTCCAGTGTTCCGGAGACTTTGACGTCCGGCACCTTGGGCGCTTCGGCCTGCTGCTGCAGCCGCTTCTTGACTGCCTCTTTTTCCGGGAAGTCCATGAAGTCCAGGATGATGTCCATGGGGATATCCACCCCTGCCTTTTTGGCCTCCAGCAGCTGATAAAGGTTTGCCTGCCGTGCGGTGGCGCTGGCCGTGCTGGTGGTGATGACGATATCAAAGTCAAAGCATGACAGGTCATAAAGCACTTTGGCCACGGGGTCGCCGTCCGCATCCAGCAGAGGCTGTCCGGTCATGGGGTTAATCTGCGGCTGCACCGTCATGGCCTGCCCCATTCCAGGCTCAATCTGTATAAATTCCTTCTTCCCATCTTCTCCCAGGATACGGAGCGCCTTCTCATGATTAAAGAACTGGGGAATAAGTCCAGGCTCTCCCTTGTCGCCCCACAGGAGCTGTACAATCTGTAGTTCCGCATCCTTGGCATGGTCGAAGATTTCCGCCGTCTGCACGGTCGTCACAGTCTGCCTGAGGTCGATGGCCTTGCCGCTCATCTGCCCCACGGAGCCGGATAGGGATTCCGGTGTCACACCGGATATAGAGTAGAAGTCAGCGCTTGACTGCTGCTCAAGCTCAATGTTGCCCACATCCTGGGCCGCCGGAAGGCCGTCGGTAAATGTAAGGCCCGGCGGAAGGAAGATGTTGGCTCCCGGTGTGGTGGAGTGTTCTCGGATATCCCTCTTAATCTTGGCATCCGCCTGCCCCTGCCAGTAACGCACACCCAGAGCCTGCTGGTCTACGATGTGCATCCGCTGGGAGCGGTTCTTATTAAGCTCTCTCTGCGGGTCCTTCAGGTCACGCACAACGCCGGCAGGCTCCAGTCCATCGTCCTTGTCGCTCTCCCATCCGCTCTTGTAGCAGTACTGTGCCACCAGCGGGAAACGGCCGTGGCTATACGGGCTCTCGCCTTCCTCCAGGAGCACCTCGCCGCAGAAGGTGGCGAATCGGATGTGCTCATCCGGCACGGTCATCGGCTGCCCACCGGCGGCCATGAGGGCCATGTACTCCGGAGACGACGGGTCTGAGATGATTTCAGAGCCCGCCGTGAATACCTTCTTGGTGCCGTACTGCCTGTACCAGTACTGCACCACTCGGAGCTTTTTCAGCTCATTAGAGTACCAGAGCGGCGTGGTTTCCACAGTCTCCAGCTCGGTCTCATCGTAGTCGTGGAACATGGTGCGGATTTCGTCGGCGTGTTCCGGGTACACTTGGCAGAGCTTGTCCGGTGATTCCCACGAATAGCGGCCGCAGAAAGCGGCGTCCGACAGGTCGTCCTTCGTGCTTTCCGGGTCGATGAACACATCGAACGGGCTCACGTTCTCAATCTTGATTTCCCCATCCATCTTCTTGTAGTTGAAGGAGTAGGATGTCCAATAATAGCCGACGCCGCAGGTGATAGCGTCCCTGAATGCACGCTTTTTTGCCTTCTGGTAGGCCGATTTATCAAAAACATACTTGGTGATGCCTTTGGCCACGCGGCTCACCCGGTCATCCTCCTCGGAGCGGGGGAGAAAATCCGGCTCGGTCTCATTCTGGGCAGCATAGCCGCAGAGAAGATTTACGATGGGACGAATACGGTTAAGCGTGATAGCCGGTCTTTTGGCCCTCCGCATGTTGTTCAAGTCCGCATCAGTCCACTGCTTTCCGGCAACGAATTCATAATCCTGCTTAGCGTAGTCTCTCCAGGTCTCCGACAGCCGGAGTGCTTCCTTCACCCGTTCCTTGGCGGCCTCAAAGTCAAAGCCGCCAGCCTGCTGCTGAAGCAGGTCCTTTTCTTCTTCCAGTCCAGTCATGATTCTCACCTCATTCCACCATTTCGGAGCCGTACATCATGTTGTACATCTGCCTGAGCTGCCAGTCCGGCATCTGCTCCACAAACGCCCGGAGCTCGGTATCTGTGTATTTCCCCGGGATAATCACACCTTTATTCACATGTTCGCCTACCTCGCCCTTCAGGACGCGGAAAGCGTAGTCCCGAAGGCCCTTCCGGCTCACAAACTTAATAGACGATAAATCAGTAATCACACGCCCCATGCGGTTCCTTCCTCCCTGTCCGGTCTTACCGGCCTGTATTTATCAATCGTGCGCACTTCGCTTCTGTCCGGGCTCATCGGCCTGGACATGAGAAAATAGCGCAGCGAGTCGTATGCGTGGTCCTCCTCCTCCGTGTCCACGTCCTCCACCTTGTGCTTGTCGTAAGTGAGGGCGGGAAGCGTCCGGATGAGGTGGTGGCAGGTCGAGAAGATTTTTAGCTTATGCTCTTTAAGCCTCATGTGCACCTGCATCAGCCCCGCCATGCGGTCGTTGTCCCCCGGTGTCCAGGGCACGCCCTCATTAGCAAATATTTCCGCAATGGTCGGCCCATCGTGGCCGGTGCGCTGCCAGATAGCAGGGTCCGCAATCCCAAAGGCTCCCGCCAGGTGCTTGACTTTGCGAGCCACCTCCCGGGCGGTCTCCTGCGTTCCGGTGTTGACCGTGCCCGGCTTACATCCGTACCACTCGCCGATAACGTACACGACGCCGTCATAGTCGGTAGCGTACTCATAGATGGCATAGGGCTTTGTATATCCCCAGTCCATGGAGCGGTAGCGTGGCCAGTCGGCGGGGATAGGGAAGGGCTGAATGACGTGCTCGTCGTTCCGGAACTCCTCGAAAACCTGCCCCTCGAAGATGTTCCAGTCTCCGTCTCTGTAGGCCTTTCGGAGCTTGTCAGGCAGCGTGTCCAGCTGGGCCTTGTACGCCGCGGAAATGTGTGGGTTATCGTCCACTGTAGCGGGCACGAAAGCCACCTGCGAAGCGAACGCCTGCATTTCCGGCGGCATGTTGCGGTCAATGAATAGGTTCTTCACCCACATGTGCCCGCGGCCGCCCGGGTTTGTGGCGGCAATAAACTTCGTGTCATTGATTCCTACCCAGCGGAGACGCATGCGCAGGAAATCAAAAACGCTCTGATCATTGAGTGTCAGCTCATCGATGGCAATAGCGGCGAACTCGGAGGAAAGGTATTTAGACGGTTTATCCAGATTTCGGAAGCAGATAACACCGCCGCCCAGGCTGTCGGCCAGGATGAAGTCATGGTCTGTTTCTCTATATTTCCCCAGCCATTCCGGGAACTCCATCCGAATCTTGGAGAGCTGGCGGTCTTTCAGGCTCGGATAGTCTTCGCAGAAAAGGCCTACCCGAATGCCCTTTATCCCGGTGTGCTTGTACCAGGTCAGCAGGAGATACACCAGCTCCCAGCGCAGGATGTACGATTTCCCGCCGCCTGCGGCGCCCCCGTAGAGAATGTAGGTGTTGTCTTTGACCGTCTGCATAAAGCTCCGCTGCCTCGGCGTAGGCTTGATGATGTCATTGATGAGGTTAATCCTGCGCGTTGATATCATCGTCCACCTCCAGGGTCACAGACAAGCCGCCGGAAACCTCCGTCTTGTCCACCGGCTTGTATCCGGCTCGGTCCATAATGTCTTTAGCCGCCGCCAGCCTGTCCCGGTCGTCCGCCTGCGGATTAGTAGCAATGCTGAGGATGGCGTCATAGGCTTTTACGGCACCGGCGGCCATTCTTGTGCGCAGGTTCCCATAAATGTCTGCTTTATATTCTTCCATAAGTTTTTTGACTTTATCATTTTTCATCAAGCGGCTGCCTTGCATGTAAGCGCTTCGCGGGCTGTACCCTGCATTGATGGCAGCCTGCGTCTGGTTACCGCCGCAATTAAAATATTCAATTACAAATTTCCGATATCTGTCTTCGGCTGCCATGGCATTCACCGCCTTTCAGAAAAATCAAAAAATAAGCAATAGAAAACCACACGCCGATGAGCATGTGGTTTTTCTATTCCGTGCGAAATCCGAATCCCTGTTTCCTGATTTCCACACTAGCATTATAGCAGGTTCGGAAGTCCCATTTAGTCCCCACTTTGTTTTGGTGGGGATTTCTCTTGCTTCTTTTCCGGCGGCGGTGGCGTCAGAGCCTCCGCAATGCAGTGGATAGCCTTCTGGTGCCGGCGGAATCCCTCCGTGCGCTCGATGTGGTGGGCCTTGAAAATGGCCTTCCACGACATTCCGCGGAGGTAGCGGTCAATCATGAGAGATTCCTGGTCAGGATTTTTAAGCACCCGGAGGAGACGGATTGCGTCCTCCTTGTAGCACTCAAGCTCCCAAAGCCTCATCGTGAGCTCGCGCACGCAGTCATTTTTTTCTGCATGGATCCGCATCACTACGTCCGCCAGGTCGGAGGACGTTCCGCCGGAAACGTGGGGCCTGCTGTAGTCTATGGCTTTCGCCGCCGCCAGGTCCTCCTCGATGTGGTCACGCTCGTAAACGATGGAGTTATATAGATTCTGGCAGCGGCGCACTTTGTCAAAAAACAGTTTGACCTCTTGTTCAGTCATTGGCTACCCTCTCTCTTTCGGCCTGGGTGCCAGTTTTGAGGCCGGGACCATTGAGCGAAAAACCCGTTTCGTGTAAACGTCCCGAATTGCCAAGTCGTCAGCAAGCTCGAAGCCATTCCCGCGAAGGTAGAACCGGACCGCCTTCAGACAGGCGAATGCATCAGCCGCCTTCTTTTCGTCTTTGAGTTTTCGGGCTTCTTTTCTGAAAACGCCAAGCACCTCTGCGAATGTCGGGTCAGGACGGCTTGCAACACTTTTCTTCATCCCGTGCTTTCCCATTTTCCCCTCCTTACACTTTGTACTCATCCACCTGAACCATGAGGCCCGGGTTGACGCCGTAGACTTTGATAATGCCCATCTTGACCACCTGCCTGTCATCATCGTACGCCAGGCCGTTGAGGGCGTCCAGCACCACCTTCAGGATGTTATCGCCGTCCGGCTTGGTAGTCGGCACGATGAGCCCGGCAATGGCCTCCTTCTTTTTCCGCTTGCTCCATGACTTGGGGATGGGGTACTGGGCCTGGATTTTCACAAAAGCGTAGCAGTCAGATGGGAGCTTATTCCATTCTCCCCGGCCCTCTGTAAAAGCCTGCCGGATGCGCTTCTCATAGTCGGCTGTGTTCTTTGGGGTATAAGTCGTGTGAGATTTTTGCGAAAATCGGGGCCGTGCTTTACCCTGCGGCTTTCCTTCAACGAAAAAGTACAATTACACATACCTCCTACTGCTCCGAACCGTCTGAGGGCCCTTTTAAGCGATTTTTGATTATCCTCGCCCATGCGTTCGTAGCAGGAGCGGGAATCATTGCATTTTCTGACCATCTGCCCCCACTCATCAAGCACCCAATGGCCTTCCCCTTTCCGGAGAGGGCGGCCGCAGTAAGCGCAGTTTCCTTCCGGCGGCTCGAAGAGCCTGGTGTAAGGCCTTGATGCCTTGGCCGTGATGCGGGGAGGAGGGGGAGTGCCCGCCTTGCCGCCGGGCTTCAGGTCCTCTGCTGTCAGCTCGTCCGGCTTCTCCGGCAGTGTTTCCTTCGGGTGCATCTCGTTCATGAGCTTGTCCGCCCAGGAGCTTTCTCTCTTCACGCCGTGGCCGGTAAATCTCTTATGACTGTTCCTTCTGCCCATCTTCGGCCTCCTGCCCTTCCTGCCTGTGCAGCACAATGCATTCCTTGCGAAGCCTGGCATTTTCCTCCTTCAGCAGGTTAATATTGGCCTTCGCCTGGCGGATGAGGCTTTCCTGGCTCTCAATCTTATCCTGCAGTCTGGCTTCATTGAGCTCGTAATTCAATATTTCATCATCCATCTGCTTCGATTCCCGGAGCATGCCGATAAAGGCTGCCAGCGTGAAGGAAATGGACACAACTCCGACGATAGCAAAGCACAATTCTTCAAACGACATTCCAGTCACCTCCGTGATGTCAAAACGATGCAGAAAATCGAAACGATAACGACAATAAGCAGGCCTACGATGTCTATTTGCATTTAAGTCCCCCCCATTTTTCTTTCATTTCCTGCTCTGTGTGCAGCATCTCGCAGGGGAAGAAATCATATTCCACCGTCCATCCCACCTGCCGGCGGACCGTGGCGGCCCTCGGGTAGATGGTATCAATCGTGTACTCAAGGGCGTCCTTCGGCGTCATATGCCCTCTTCCGCCTTCGTAGCGTAAAACATAAACCTTCATGCCCTTTTCTTTCTTGAGGGCCTTCCACTCGTCTCTTGTCATGGTTTCCTCCTGCCGTTAAAACGGAATGTCCTCATCCTTCTCATTCGGCCCATGCATCACGCCGGAAGGGTTCCCCTGCGGCTGGTTGGCATAGTCCGAGAAACTGGGCTGCTCCATGGGCGGAGGCGTCGGCCGTCCGAAGCGGGAGAAGTTGCCGCGGTCCTGCGGCTGTCCCCCCTGCGGATGGTTCTGTCCGCCTCCCCACTGGCCGCTGCCCTGGCTGTTTCCCTGGCCGCCATTAGCGTAGGGGCTTCCGTCAAGGCAGATGGCTACCAGGTCCGCCACCACCTGGGTGAAATACTTCTTTCCCTGCGGGCTCTCGTAGCTGGAGGAGGAATAACGCCCCCTTACCATTACGCGCTGTCCCTTCTGCAGGTTGCTTCCGCAGTTTTCCGCCAGCGGCCCCCACACCTGCACGCTCACCCAGTCCGTGCGCTCTTCATCTTTCACCTTGTAGGAGCACGCCACAGAGAGGCGGCAGTAAGCTTTTCCTTTCTGGGTGTACTTCAGTTCCGGGTCACGGCCCAGGCGGCCGCTGATAAAGCACTGGTTGTCATTCAACATGGCCGCTTTCCTCCTTTGCAAAATGCTCTTTCAGAAATTCCATGTACTGTGCCGCCTTGGCCAGGTCCGTCTGCAGCGTTCCCTTTTTCGGGTAGCGGTAAAGGTACTTGATGATGTTCCCCATGTAGTAGGCTTCGATGCCGGAGAGGCCGGTCACCATGGTTTCAATCACATCTTTGCACTCCACGCCCTTCCATGTGTAGTGGTCGGGATGGTGGATTTCATCGGCATAGATAAACTGCTTCATTTCTTTCTCAATCTCCCTTTCTTCACGGCTGTAGGGCGTGCTTGCAGGTACGGCCATGGCCTGCAAAGCTCCGCCCTTGCCTCTGTAGCACTTCACCCGCACCCCTTCTAAGCACATGGAGTGCTTCGGCATATCTTCATCTTTAATCTCATGAATCATTTCTTCCATGACTGCCTCCTTCAGATTCGATGATGGCCGGAAAGCTTGTCTCTGGCCCTGATGTACTCCCGCATCCGCATATGGACGCTGGGAGAAATTCCATAATTCGCCCTCACGATAAACTTTTCATAGCGGCGACCGAGTTCGAAAAGAGTCCTTGCGAAACATTCCACTTCTTTCTTCCCTCGAAGCTTCCAAAATCGTTCTTTCCACATCAGTGCTTTACTTCTCAAGAATCATCTACCTCCTTCCAGGGCCATGCTTCCGGAAAGGGAAGCGATGAAGCCCTTTACCTTGCCGTCCTGCAGGAGCGCCCTGTTGTGGCGCTCTTCCCGGCGGGATTCCTGCAGCATGGCGTACATCTTCATAAACTGGCCCCTCAGGACGCCTGTCTCATCCGCCGGAGAGGAGCAGATTTCTTTCCACCCCATGCGCCGGACCACCTCCGCCGCCGTGGGGTCCCTGATTTTCGGCTTTCCATAGTAACCCGTGCGGGAAATTTCCCGCACCACTTCTCCCCATCCGCGGCCGGCGTCCGGAGGCTCCTCGCCCTGGGCGGCCTTATAAAGGGCCTCCGCACGGCTCCGGATTTCCGCCACCGTCGGCAGGAAGGCCGATTCCTTGATGAGGGCTTCAATAGACTTCACCAGGATGGGCTCCGGGATGTCCTTCGTCATGAGCATGTAGAGCCTTGCCTGCTGGTCCGTAAACTTGGGCCATGCCGCTTTAAGCATCCCAATCGCCACTGTCTGGGGGGAGGGAATTTTTGAATTCTTCGAGTCCATCTAAAAAATCCTCCATATTCTGACTACTCTGCGGAGCGGCCCGCGGGGCCTGCGCCTCTTTCAAAGCGTAGAATCCCTGCCACCCGCGTTTGATACTCTGCAACACGATGGAAACCATCAGCCGCTCATCGCCGCCGGAAAGCTTCTGCAGGTCCTTGAGATTGAGCTCTGCCGCCCTTTCGGTCAGCGGCTTTTTCATTTTCTTTCTCATGTCCTGCCATTCCTTGAGAGCGCAGAGCAGTTCCTGGTTGTCACCGGAAAACTTCTCGAAGAGGGGAACCACCCCGCCCTTTCCCCCTTTGGGGGGTAGGGGGGTATTATATTCTTCCCTTCTTACATTCTTACTATTCTTACTTTCTTTTTTATTGGTTGGGTCTGCATTGGGTCTGCTATGGGTCTCCATTGGGTCTGCTATGGGTCTGCTATGGGTCTCCATATGGGTCTGCCCATCTTCATATAGCTGATATTTCCGCCAATTATCGATATGAATAAGCATTCCTCTTCTGGTCCGCTTTAGGGTCCAAAATCCTAATTTTTCAAATCTAACTACAGCCTTGCGCACCACATCGCGGCTCACACCATCACCCGCCCGGCGGGCCAGCTCCAGGGAGCTTATGAAAACCTCCCCGGGCTGGATGGTGAATTCATGGCCCAGCACGTCCCACTTCTTTGGCGTCCAGGCAGCCAGGAACATGACAGTCAGGAGCACCTTCACCTGGGCCGGTGTTGAATTGACGAAAGCGGGGTCGTCAATCATCTTCCGATAGAGTTTTATCCAATTTCCTTCTGCCATGTCAGCGGCTCCTTAATTCTTGGGAAATGGAGAAGAGAAGGGGTCAGGCCCGGAAACGCCGGTTTCTTTTTCCGTATTCTTAATTTCATCAAGGATACGGCCCAAAAACCATTTCCACATGTCATAGTATTCGCATTTTTTATTTACTAAACTGTCAATGCAGCAGTCCATGAGCCAGGCCGACAGCTTGAGCGCCTGGCCCCCTGCTTTGCACTTTGAAATACAGGCGGTGTGACCACCACCCTCATCAGCTGCTATAACAACGTCCCTACATCCGTTTTCTTCCAGGTATTTGACGGCCTGTTTAAGGCATGATTCCAATGTTTCAGGCTTCATTTTTACCTTCCTCCTTCATCTCATTTTCCATCTTTCGAATCTGGGGAACGATGGTTTTCAATATACTGTGGAGAAGGTTTTTCCAGAGGACTCTCCCCAATGAATCATCTTTCACCGTGTGGCACATAGCGTCATCCATGAAATAGGAGGCCATGAGGAGGCGCATCAATGCCGGCTTTGTGTAGCATGCAATACCGATAGTCCCATGGGAGCCGCCTTCGTTGGTCAGGATAACCACATTGTCAAAGCCCGCATCCCTCAGATACTTCTTTGCCTTATCCAGGACTAATGTCCTTTCACCGTCCGTCATCATTCCTTCACCTCCCCGGTTTCGGGATTCACGCCCTTGGGTGCCTCTTCGGGCTTGTCCGGTTCGTTGTCGATAGTGGTGTACATCTCGTTCGGCTCATCAGCCATATGGTCGGAGAGAGTAGACTTCACGGTCTCATCCGTGGCCACGGCCCGGGCAAACTCGGTCTTAAGAGGTGCATACTTCAGTACCTTCTTGAGGACAGTCTTCTTGGCCATTTCGTCGAAGTCCGTCTGCCACGGACCATTACGGTAAGCCTTGGATTTCTTCATAGCGAACTTTTCTACATCTTCCCGGCTCATGACTTCAAACCCTACGCCGCCGTTCTTAAGTTTAAGCACTGCATAATACCACACAACCGGGCCACGGTCTGCCTTGGCTGGCACATGACGGAGCTTGGGCTCCAGGCCCAGCTCGTATTCGAATTTATCGTTTTCATGCACCTCATGGGCCTGGATACTGGAGACCTCACCGCTTCTGTATGCTAAATCAATGAGCCCTTTGTACCCCAACTGGAACTGACAGACGCTGCCGTAGGGAATGAGGTACGCCTGCCCAAGCGGGGTGTTAGGTTCCACACCGAGCTGGGCCGCCTGCATCATGGCACCCAGGAAGCTCTGGGGAGTGCAGGTCTGCAGCTTCGGGGTGGAGGAAAGCGCCGTCAGAACCATGCGCGTGAAGCGCTCCGGAGTGATAACGGAAGGAAGCGCCTTCCGGATCTGCGGCTCCATAGCCTGGATAAGTCCCTGCATGGAAGTCCTAGCGTTCCCTCCCTGCTGCATGCTTGCCTTTCTTTCTGTAAGTCCGCCTTTCGTGTTCATAGTGTCTTTCTCCTTTCTCAACATTCCGGTAAGACGCCCAGATCAGGGCGTCACCGGATTTAATCAAAATGGATTTATCAAAATAACCATGTAATATGTCTGCCACCGTGCCGTTGATTCCCAGGGCGTCCCAGTGAACCGGGGCGCCCACCTTGAGGCTGTTGAAATCGTCCTCAGTCATTGGCTTTGATTGAGAAGCGGCGGGAAGGCTTGCCGGTGGTGATGTAGCCTTTATCCTGGAGGAGCTTGTAGATGTCGGGAGCCTGCTTCTTAACCTTGGCCAGAGGCACCGAAGAGCGGCCAGGCTGGGTCTTCCAGAGGACGCGGTAATGGTCTGTGGAGCCCTCTTCGGCGTCGCCCAGGAGCTCCTTGAGCTTGTTTTCTTTGAGTGAAATCTGATTCTTGAGCGAGCCCAGGATGGCCTTATCAGCCTCGAGAGACTCAATAACCCTTTCAGCCTCAGAGGGGAGCAGGATTGATTCGCCGCCGCCCTTTAAACGCTCAGAAAGCGCCGCCGCACAGCTGGCGCTCCCGTCCACCGGAGGCGGGGTATTCGTTTCTACCAGATGCCAGAAATCAGCCTCCGCCTGGATGAGAGCCTTGATGTCTTCCTCATTGCGCTCCACTGTTTTGTAGAGCGCCTCATTTCCGCCGATGAGAACTGCGATGTACCACCGGTCGGCGCCGGTTACTGCCAGATAATGAAGGCACTGGCAATAATAGGCGTCGGGTATTTCGTCCCCTTTCCATTTCTTCGCCTGGGAGACGCCGGCGGTCTTGATTTCAAGGCCCGCCTCTTCTCCCATCACCGCCCTGTCAACGTTGGCCAGCATGAAGGGATAGGCCCGGCTCCGGAGCGTTCCCAGCTTCCTCACCTTCTTGCCGGTGGTCTCCATGAACCAGTCGGCAATGTTCGACTCGTTCTTGTGGCCCCAGTAAATGTACTGGTTGCCCGACAGGTCCGGCGCTTCCGCCTGCCCCGTCTTTTCCAGCCAGAGCTGGTATGGGCTCTTGTAGGGGTTCAGCCCTACAATGACGGAGGCCTCACTGCCTCCGATGCCCCCGTTGCGGGTGGCTAACCACTTTTCGTGGTCCGTTTCTGCCTCATGGCAGGATAAAATCAAATCACAGCCGCGATATGCCATTAATCTTCCCCCTCCTCTTCTTCCGCTTCTTCATCCTTATCAGTCTGGGAGGATGCAGTCTTCTCCATGAGCATGTCAGAAATCTTGATTTTCAGCTCTGCGATTTCTTTCAGAAGTTTATCCCTCTCCTGTTTCAGAGTGTTACATTCAGCCTGCGCATCATAGCTCTCACGATTCAAATCTGAGATCCTTTTCTCAGAGATGGCATTCGCGGAAATCAGCGCCCTGTACTCATTAAGAGTAATAGTTACCGTAATTTCGCCGGGGATAGCAAAATCATTACGGATATCATTGCGGGAGTAATCCCCGCCTTTTTTAGCCTTAAATAATTCTTCGTTAATTTCTAACATTTACTTTTCCTCCTGTTTCTGTGATACAATGAGGCGGGAAATCTCTTTTTCCGCCTTTGGCCTCTGACGTCTAGCACACGTCAGAGGCCTTTTCTTTTCGCTTCTTTGATGGGGCAGTCTCTCGGCGTGGTAGCCGGGATTTTCCCGTCTTCCCTCATCCGGGTGTGCATAACCTGGCAGATGTACACCCGGTGCCCGTTTTCGACGCCCTCCATGCGGTGGCAGAACAGACAGTTCCGGCAGCGGAGGAGCTTCATTTCCGGGAGCTTGGGGCAAAGCCCAAGGCCCCCATCATCAAACGCAAGGCGCTGGTGCTTCCCGGCCATGGGGCAGATGCTTTCAAACCGGCATTTTTCGCAGTCCGTAGATGTTTTCATGCTTTCCTCCTTACAAATAAATATGTATGGTGTTCTTAAACGTGAAGCGCAGGACTCCGTTTTCGTCAAATGCAACGTGGTACTCATCGTCGCCAGAATCTATCGAAGGGCGGTCGATTCTCCCAACGTCGTAATCACCATATCTTCTTAGAACAGAAAGGGGAATACGGCCGGCTTCCCCGTCGAAAGCAATAAGGATGCCGCCATAGGCATCAACTTCCGTAACAATAATTTCGATTCGCATCTGCGCATCCATTACATCGAGAAGGTCATGGAGTTTCATGCTTTTTCACCTCCTTTCACAGGCTTGACCCTGATAATAACCAGGGTTCCAGGCTGCAGCGCCCCGGGGTCGGAAATCCGGTTTTCCTTCATGGTTCTGTAGACCAGCTCTTCCATGCAGTCCTCATCACTGGCCACCTTGGCGCAGAGGCTCCAGATTGTGTCCCCTGCCTCTGCCTCCGTGCGGTACTCAATGAGTTCTGCCGGAGGCTCATAAGCCCAGGCACCGGCAGCGATGGCCGCCGGAATGGCCAGAGTGGCCATGATTTTCTTCAACTTAATCCTCCTCATCATCAGGGTCTCCCTCCTTCGTTTCGTAGTATTTGCCGTGAAGAGCGGTTTCCGTGATATCCGCCGCCATCTTCAGAGGGCTGTCACATTCAACGCGTGCCATCTGGTAGGTGCCATTGTTGTGGTCTATAATGACATAATCATTTTTGTCGATGAGCTCGATGCGGTAATTGCCGGTAGCGAGTCGGATTACATACTCCAGCTCCCTCATCATGATGTTGCGCTGTGCATCTTTCATGCTATTCCTCCTCCCTGGCGCCGCGCTTCCTCCGCAATCGTGCGAAGGGCTCCGCGGAGCCTTTCAATTTCGGCATCTTTCTGGCGGATGGCTTCTTCCAGCCTCCGGACGGATGCTACCGTGCAGGTTTCCGCTCCTTCCCGGAGGACGGCGTATACCTCACTCCGGCTGTAGCGGATCCCTGGAACCCTTAACCGCCTCAGAATGCCGTCCTGTTCCATTTTCCTGACAGAATCAGGAGAAATCCCGAATAGGTTGGCCACCTCGGCAGTAGAAAAAGTCCTGCAGGCCATTTCATTCACCTTCCTTTGACACTAAACGTGCCATTTGTTCATAAAAAAAATACACTGCACCGAAAGCTTGTAATAATTTGCTATCCGGATTTTGATTTCATCCCGCGGAATGCGGGAGCCGTTTTCGTACATAGAGAGCGCAGAAACAGAGATATCACAGGCTTTCGCTACATTCTCTCTTGGTGTTTCTCCGCGAAGTTCTCTAAGACGTTGCCCGATTTCCTTCGGCGTCGGCATAACTCTTTCCTCCTTTCTATGGCACGTTTCGTGTCATGTATAAAGCATAGCACTTAACACGTTGCGTGTCAACACGTTTCGTGTTAAAATGTGGGCAGATAATTCAAATTAAGAAACGGAAGGGGAGAAAAATGAAATTCAATGACAGATTAAGAGAACTGAGAAAAGGGAAAGGGCTCACCCAGGACGAATTTTCAAAGCAGTCCGGCCTCACCCGAAGCGCCATCAGCATGTATGAGAGAGGGGAGCGGGAGCCTAACTTTGAAACCCTGGAAAAATTGGCCGATTTCTTCAATGTGGATATGAATTACTTGCTGGGAAAATCAGACAAGACAACCTATATCCCCAAAGGCGCCTTTATCCCGAAATGGAAGCGCGTACCCATGATGGGATATGCTGCAGCAGGAAGCCCCTTGGAAGACTTAAACCAGGACACCCCATTTATCAACGTGGAAGGGAAGTATGATGTAGATTTCTGCATCACCGTCCGTGGCGACAGCATGGTGGGCCTTGGCATCAATGACGGAGATATTGTCTTCGTGAAATCCGCCCAAATTGTAGAAAACGGGCAGGTGGCCGTAGTTGAAATAGACAACGAGAAAATCTGCCTCAAGCGTTTTTATAAATCCGGCGATACCATCACCCTGGTGTCTGCGAACCCGAAGTATGCGCCCATGGTATTTAATCAGTCCAACTGTGAAAATATCCGCATTCTGGGCAGGGCAGTGCTTAAGCAGGGAGAAATAAAGTAATTTTATAGAGAAAGCGCGATTGGAAATGAATTATTCAATGCTTTCGGCGCTCCGATAGTCAGAGAAAAGGGAGGATAACATTATGAAAAAGCTTTTGGTTAGAAGAATCGTATTAGCCGTTATTTTCGTCTTTGCTTCTCTTTTATCAAGCATTTCCTATGCGGCAGAAGGAGTGATAGCGTTAGTCACTGACGATAAAATCATCATTTACGATAGTAGTGGGAGCTATTCTGCCGGCTCTCTTATATCAGTACGTCCGATTAATGTAAGCCGTGGAGATTATATATATGGTCGCATTCAAGAGTATGGTGCTCACGATTTTTATGATGAAACAGCAGACGCAACGATGACGATATACATAGACGAAATATTGTTAGATGCAGATTCGGCACTAGATTATATCTCTCAATAATAGATTCCTTTAAATGTAATGAAGTGAAAGAAGTGCAAAATCATGAAAAAAGTTTATGCAGCTATAATCGCCATAATAATCTCAATTTTTGCATTATTCCCTGTAAGCTTATGCCAGGCTGAGGAATTCGAATTTTTGGCAGACATAGCAGGAACCTCCTATTATTTAGACAGGCGCACGCCAACCATTCAATACAATAGCGATAATGTCGAGATGCTGTTTTCCCAGGATGAAATCTACTTTGGCTTCATACCCGAACCGGCAATTTCTGAGGATCTTTTTCGAAAAGGAGCCGGTAGAAGGGAAGTTTGGTATTTTATGCCAGCGGAATCAAATGCAAAAGTTACGTCCATAAGTCTAGATGGTGAAATCTACGACTTGCCTCCGTTCATCAATAAAAGTATTATTTATGTTTCAACCGACGGCCTTAAGCATTGGATTCCTTTAGAAATATCAAAGGGCGGAGAATCTAAGTCTGAACATATTAATGGCTTTTTAAAAGGAGCAAAATTAGCATTTGCCCACTATTTGCAGAATTGATTTTTCCAATAGAAAACACCGCCTGATGGACGAGATCAGGCGGTGCCGTACCGCTCCCCTATCGACGTAAGGAGCGTCAGTAATCCGCGCTTTTAATGTTTTGGCACAACATGTGGGCTGATTACCATATTCATTATACGACATAATCAGCCCACTTTCAGCAGAAAGGAGCTGATTTTTTTATGGAATACAGATTTTCCACAAGGGAAAAGAACGGAAGCATCTGCCTCATCCTCTCCTACAAAGTCAACCGGAAGTGGAGACAGAAATCCCGCCAGGGATTCAAAACGAAAAAAGAGGCTCGCGCCGCCCAGGATGATTTACTGGACGCCGCCCGGAAGGACGCCGAAAGCGGAGCCTCTCCGGAGCTCGCCGGCATCACCCTGAGAGACTTCACGGAAAAGATTTTTCTTCGAGACAAGAAAAATTCTATCGAATACGGGACCGCCGTCTTATACCGCCAGTCCATCGACCGCGTGCCATCAATCGCGGATAAACCGCTCCATGACATTACGGAAGGGGAAGTCATCAACGCCTACAACGCGCTCGCCGGGAAGCTGGAAATAAGCACTAGAAATCAAACCCTGGCTAAAGTGAAGACAATTTTCTCTTACGCCGTACGCACTTACCATATCCGCCTCGATAACCCGGTCCTTGCCGTAGCCATAGAGAAGGACAAGCGGGAAAAGAAAATAAAAGCATTTACGAAAGAAGAAGCCGATCAGCTGGTGGAATCTATCGAAAATCCGACGCTCCGCCTTGCTGTGCTAATTTCCCTAAATACGGGAATGCGCTTCGCCGAAGTTGCAGGCCTTACATGGGCCGACATCGATTTTTTCAAAAGGACCATCACCGTTAATAAACAATGGGGCACCCGGAAAGACGGAAGCAAAGGGTTCAAACCGCCAAAGAGCCGCAACGGCTACCGTACATTACACCTTACCGCCCGGCTGGCTGCCGCACTGCAGAAGTGGAATCAGAGCAGTCCCCGCTCTATCGACGGGAGAATTCTCCCGGAGCTCGAGCGGAAAAAGCACTCCCTAAATCGGGCGATTTCAAAATTCAAACCAGGCATGCACATGCATTCCCTCCGGCACACCTTCGCCACCCTCCTACTGTCAGAAACGCAGGACATCAACCTGGTGGCCGCCGTGCTGGGAGACACCCCGGCTACAGTCTACAACACCTACATTCATTACACCCAGGACATCCGAAAGAAAGCCGACGGATACATAGAGGCAATCTTTGGCAGCTGAAATTTTTGCCGTCTGTTTGCCGTTTTGAAAAAATATTCGATAAATACGGGGAAAATCGTGGATTGGCCCTGTTATAGCATATTTTCAGTATAGATACCATGTGAAAAATAGATAAAAGGAAGGCTTGCCTGCGGCGGGCCGGATGCGGAAGGCTGCTTCTCCCCCATGATTATCCCCCGCTTGCGGGAGAAGGTGTTACCATAGACACAAAAGGGCACAAAAGAGTCTCAGGCTTGAGGGGCCCTTTGGATTCTAAGAGCTGACATCGCCTATCCCCTGGTATTCAGCGCTCCTTCCACCGGAAGAAGCGCTGAGGATAGGTTAAAAAAAATGATACCCTTACCGCCGACACTTTCAGCACCTTTTTCTTCATTACTTCTCCCCTATTCCAGACACTAAAAAAACGTTTCCCTCTGGAGGAAAACGTTTTTCTATTATTCTTCAACAGTCTTGCTGATGATCTGTTTGCCTTTGTAGTAACCGCATACAGGGCATACATGATGAGGTTTTTTCAGTGCATGGCACTGCGGGCATTCCACAAGACCCGGAACAGTCAGCTTCCAGTTAGCACGTCTCTTATCACGACGGGATCTGGAACTTTTTGTCTTCGGAACCGGCATTCTTAGCACCTCCTTACCTATCGGCCTGCCGCTTGATAGCTCCTGCTGTACGTTTTATACAGCGCCTTAAGCTGGTGGATAAAATTATCAACTTCATCATTATACGTGGAGAATCGGGCTTTGTCAAGGGTTGAGATGGAAAAGGTCAGCATCAAAACAGGAGCAGAAGGGCGGGAAGCCCTGCTGTGCCGCTCCCTATTCCCCTTCCACTTTTTGTCCTGTAAGGACCATCTGCTTTTCGTCTTTTCTCATATGAAAGAATCGGTATACCGCTTCGGCCGCCCTTTTGTTCATGCCGGGCACCTGGGACAGTTCTTCTATGGTGGCTTTCCGCATTTCGTCAAGGGAGCGGAAGGCATGCCACAGGGCGTTTCTTCTGGTAGGGCCGATGCCTTCGATGTGGTCCAGGATGGATTCGGTATTTCTCTTATTCGTCCATTTCCTGTGGTAGGTGATGACGAAGCGGTGGGCTTCGTCGCGAATGAACTGGAGGAGCTGGAGGGCAGGTTCGTGATGATCCAGAATGATGGGGTCTTCGGAACCTTCCACGTAGATTTCCTCGATTCTCTTGGCCAGGCCGATGACAGGGGCATCACAGCCGGCGTTTCTGATGGCGGGCAGGGCGGCATGAAGCTGTCCCAGGCCGCCATCCAGAACGATAAGGTCCGGTGCGGGCCAGTCTTTTTCGTTTCCATAGCGGCGGCTCATGACTTCTGCCATGGATTTGAAATCATCGGCATGGCCCTGGGTGGTCTGGAGTTTGAATTTCCTGTACTCCCTCTTCGCCGGACGTCCATGTTCGAAGACCACCATGGAGCCTGTGGTTTCAGCGCCCTGGTTATGGGAAATATCGAAGCATTCCATCCGTTCCGGAAGCCTTGGCAGGTGGAGCAGATCCTTCAGTTTTTTCACCGCCCCCTGTTCCCGGGCGTCCTGGTATTCCCACTGCAGCTTTTTGTCGGAAAGATACTTGGCAGCGTTAGCCATGGCCATGTCCTTTAATCGCCGTTTGAAGCCCCGCTGAGGAAGAATAAGGGTCACTTCGCTGCCTTTCAGTTTGGTCATCCAGGAAGCAATGAGTTCCTGTTCCGCCGGCAGAAGGGGCAGGATGATTTCCCTGGGGATGGATGTGGGATTGCCACCATAGAAATCACGAATAAAGGCAGTGATGATTTCTTCGTCCGTTTCGTTTTCACTTTCCGGTATGCTGAAGTTTTCCTTTCCCACCATACGGCCGTAGCGGATGTAAAAGACTTCCAGTCCTGCATGGCTGCCGTCCCGGGCATAACCTACGACGTCGAAGTCTCCTTCGCTGGCCACTATGTTC